>Ga0255762_10000006_pt1 | contig 281514 bp, 269 predicted proteins | sample 101ome_16_FD_179962 | JGI IMG/M metagenome (GOLD analysis project Ga0255762, IMG submission 179962) | Coastal salt marsh microbial communities from the Groves Creek Marsh, Skidaway Island, Georgia - 101401AT metaG (version 2) | ecosystem: Environmental > Aquatic > Marine > Intertidal zone >...
GTCAATGGTAAAAAAGTAAATACACTTGCAGATATCAAAAATCTAGATACTACAGACTTGGAAGACCTGCTTTTCCAAAGTCCTTCTGGAGAAAAAAAGATGGTACTTTTACAGTACTAAAAAAAAACAAATACAGTTTTATTATAACAAAGTCGTAGTCATCCTACGACTTTGTTTATTTTTACCCTCTAAGAGCAGCTTATGCGCATAGATATACTTACTCTCTTTCCTGAGCTTTTACAAAGTCCTTTTGAAGCCTCTATCCTCAAACGGGCACTCCAGTCTGGTGAAGCGGAAGTACATTTTCACAATTTGAGGGACTACAGCACCCACAATCAAAAGCAAGTAGATGATTATCCCTTTGGAGGAGGAGCGGGAATGGTTATGATGATAGAACCCATTGACCGCTGTATCAGCGCCCTTAAAAAAGAACGCAACTACGAGGCTCAGATATACCTTACCCCAGATGGAGAAACTTTAAATCAACAAAACGCCAACCATTTTTCAACCTTTGAGAATATAATCCTCCTCTGTGGGCATTATAAAGGAGTCGATCAAAGGGTGCGCGACCACCTGATTACCCATGAAATTTCAATCGGTGATTTTGTGCTTTCGGGGGGAGAACTCGCCGCTGCTGTTTTTTGTGACAGTATTATCCGACTGATACCAGGGGTGTTAGGAGATGAATCATCAGCTTTGACGGACAGCTTTCAAGACGGTCTGCTGGCCCCACCTATATATACACGCCCTGCACAATATAAAAGCTGGGCGGTACCCGAAATTTTAACTTCTGGAAATACTCCTAAAATAGAAGCCTGGAGAGAAGAAAAAGCGCTCGAACGTACCCAGCGCCTGCGCCCAGATTTACTAAAATAAATTTATTTAATACCCTATTGAAAAAAAGGGCGTTGTATTGTGTACTCAAAAAATAAGTTTAATTTTGCAGCACAAAAGAATTAACCTCTGACGAAAATCGTGTATGTTAACCTTAAAAATTTAATGAACTGCTAGATGGAAGCATTACTCAATTTCGTTCAAAACGAATTCATCGAAAAAAAAGAATTTCCCGCATTTGATGCAGGAGACACCTTAACGGTATACTACCAAATCCGTGAGGGGAATAAAGTGCGTACACAGTTTTTTAAAGGAGTTGTCATTCAAATTAAAGGACAAGGTCTTTCAAAAACATTTACCGTACGCAAAATGTCAGGTACTGTAGGGGTAGAACGTATCTTCCCATTCAATATGCCAGGACTCGAAAAAATTGAAATCAATAAAAAAGGAAAAGTACGTCGTTCACGCATTTATTACTTTAAAAAACTAAGAGGTAAAAAGGCGCGGATTAAAGAAGTACAGATAAACAAATAAATAAAAACCGCCTTTGAGGCGGTTTTTTTATGGCTTTTTAGTCCAATAAAAAGCTAGCCCTTATATTTGCAATCGAAAAACCAAAATTTTAAACGCATGTCAAAAATTAAAGTAGCCAATCCCGTAGTAGAAATGGATGGGGATGAAATGACAAGAATCATTTGGAAATTCATCAAAGACCAACTTATTCTCCCTTATTTAGACCTCGATATCAAATATTTTGATTTGTCAGTTACTTCACGAGACGCTACAGAAGATAAGATCACGATCCAAGCCGCCAATGCGATTAAGGAATACAATGTAGGTATCAAATGTGCCACTATTACCCCTGATGAAGATCGGGTAAAAGAATTTAATCTTTCCAATATGTGGCGCTCTCCGAACGGCACCATTCGAAATATTGTAGGAGGGACCGTATTTAGAGAGCCTATTATAATGAGTAATGTACCCCGCTATGTACAAGGCTGGACCAAGCCCATTTGTATTGGGCGTCATGCTTTTGGAGATCAATACAAAGCAGCGGATACAGTAACGACAGGTAAAGGTAAACTCACAATGACCTTTACACCGGATGATGGAGGCACCCCCAAAACATGGGAAGTCTATCACTTCCAAGAAAATGGAGTCGCCATGTCTATGTATAATATTGATTCCTCTATCTATGGCTTTGCGCGCTCATGTATGAATCGAGCACTCGATAAAGGATGGCCTTTGTATTTTTCTACAAAAAATACGATTATGAAAGCCTATGACGGACGTTTTAAAGACATCTTTCAAGAAGTTTTTGAGAATGAATTCAAAACCAAATTCGAAAAAGCAGGCATTACCTATGAACACCGCCTGATAGACGATATGGTGGCTGCAGCTATGAAGTGGAATGGAGGTTTTGTCTGGGCCTGTAAAAACTACGACGGTGATGTACAATCCGATACTGTTGCCCAAGGTTTTGGCTCTTTAGGACTGATGACATCTACCCTGGTAACCCCTGACGGAAAAACAATGGAAGCGGAAGCTGCCCACGGTACAGTAACCCGTCACTACCGTCAGCACCAACAAGGAAAAGAAACCTCTACCAACCCGATAGCCTCAATCTTTGCGTGGACAAGAGGACTGGCACACCGCGGTAAATTAGATGACAACCAAGAATTGATCGACTTTTGTACAGCCTTAGAAAATGTCTGTATTGAAACCGTAGAAAGTGGAAAAATGACCAAAGATTTGGCGCTTCTTATTCACGGTAAAGAGTTAAACAGTTCACATTACTTGACTACCCAGCAGTTTTTATCTGCCCTTAAAGAAAATTTAAAAGCCAAGCTCAACGGCTAGTTTTAAAGTCTTCTTAGAAAAATCAAACCCTACTGTTTTACGGTAGGGTTTATTTTTTAACTTCGTTTAAAACTAAATTATGGGCTTCGAAAAAATCACAGAACAAGCGTCTCACCACGACCACCTCGAGCAAAAAAGCATCGCTGAGCTACTAGAAGGCATCCATCAAGAAGATCAAAATGCAGTAGGGGCAGTCGGTAAGGTATTGCCGCAAATAGAACACCTGATTAAAAAAGTAGTTTCCCAATTAAAAAAAGGGGGGCGCCTCTTTTATATCGGTGCTGGCACCAGCGGCCGATTGGGTGTACTGGATGCCTCCGAATGTCCCCCCACCTTTGGCACCCCACCCGAAAGAGTCATTGGCCTAGTAGCCGGAGGGGATCACGCCCTGCGCAATTCCATAGAAAAAGCAGAAGACGATACCGAACAAGCCTGGAAAGACTTAGAAGCCCACCATATCAATACCGATGATGTCTTAGTCGGTATTGCTGCCTCTGGAACAACCCCCTATGTAGTAGGAGGACTCCAAAAAGCACAAGCCCAAGGAATCCCGACGGGAGGCATTGCCTGCAACCGAAACAGTCCCCTAGCCGCAGTAAGTGATTATCCGATTGAAGTGATAGTAGGACCCGAATTTTTAACAGGCAGCTCGCGAATGAAAGCGGGTACAGCCCAGAAACTAATTCTCAATATGATTACTACCGCTACCATGATCCAGTTGGGGCATGTCAAAGGCAATAAAATGATAGATATGCAACTTTCCAATGACAAACTTCAAGGACGTGCAGAAGGGATGGTCATGGAAGCACTTCAAGTAAGCCGTGAGATGGCCCAAAGCCTACTGGAAAAAAACCACAGTGTACGCGCAGCCATAGCCGCCTACCCAAAAAAGTAGTTTTTATTCCCAATTTTTTTATCTTTAGGGGAACCCAAATTTTTACCCCTATGAAATACCTGCTTTATCCTCCCCCCCCTATTTCACGATTTTAAACGATTTAAAGGCTTTCCCATTGTTTTGGGAGTAAAGCCATTATTTAGTTTCAACAACTCAATAATGCGTTTTTATTAGAACCAATAATTGAATTGAGAGAGAATTAACCCCGCTGTACATATTTATGATGGGAATTATGGGTTCTGTAATAGAACAGTATTATTAATTGCAAAAAATGACAAGAACAATGCTCTGTATTAAGTACTCACTTAAGTAACCAAACGATCCTTTATTTCTTCCCCACTTCCCTATCTTTGCCTGAGAAAGAATGAGTATGGACAAACCCTTATTGATCAAAGGCCTTAAAAAGATGAGCTTTTTTTTGATTTGTTGTTTTATTGGGCCTGTCGTTGTGCATCAGGCCTTTAAAAATCAAGAGCATCCCCTCTATATCCCTGTTTTAATGGCGGGACTTCTTTTTCTTATTACCGCTTTTTATTACGGTTTTACAGGCATCCGAACCCTTGTCAGGGCCCTTTTAGGAGCGCGCAAAACAAAACTTTAAACAATCCATTGCGTACAAGTCTGAGACCTTTTATCTTTGCCCAGCATTGAATTCAACTATGATCGAAATTCGTTTTCCTGACCAGTCTGTCCGCTCATATCCCGAGGGAACAACTCCTTTTCAAGTCGCTCAAAGCATCAGCGAAGGGCTGGCGCGTAATGTACTGTCTGCCCAATTTAATGGACAGACTATAGAGGCGACTACTCCTTTAGAGGAAAATGGAGAAATCAAACTCTTTACCTGGAATGACAAAGAAGGGAAAACCGCCTTTTGGCACTCTTCAGCCCACGTTTTGGCACAGGCCCTATTGGCGCTCTATCCCGACTGTAAACTTACTATAGGTCCCGCCATAGAAAATGGGTTTTATTACGATGCCGATTTTGGTGATCAGAGCCTCACTGAAAAAGAGTTAGTTGCCATCGAGAAGAAAATGCTGGAGTTTGCTCGGGAAAAATTTGAATTTAAAATGCGTTCCAGCTCAAAGGCGGAAGCGCTCGCTTATTACAAAAAGCAAAATAATCCCTATAAAATTGAGCTAATCGAAAATTTAGAAGACGGTACCATTACTTTTTGTGACCATGCCGACTTTACTGACCTCTGCCGGGGAGGGCATATCCCTCAAACAGGGGTCATCAAAGCCATCAAATTGACCAATGTAGCAGGGGCCTACTGGCGGGGTGATGAGACCAAGCCACAGCTCACGCGGATTTACGGGATTTCCTTTCCTAAACAAAAAGAGCTTACCGAATACCTCGAGCGCCTAGAAGAAGCCAAAAAACGCGACCACCGCAAGTTGGGGAAAGAATTAGACCTTTTTACTTTTTCGCAAAAAGTAGGGCAAGGATTGCCCCTATGGCTACCTAAAGGGGCTGCATTGCGGGATCGTTTGGAAAATTTCTTAAAAAAAGCACAAACCAAAGCTGGCTATGAGCAAGTAATCTCTCCCCATATCGGCAATAAAGAGCTTTATATGACCTCTGGGCATTATGAAAAATACGGTGCCGACAGCTTTCAGCCTATTCATACGCCTGCCGAAGGTGAAGAATTTTTACTCAAACCCATGAACTGCCCCCACCATTGTGAGATCTATAAAGCCAAGCCTTGGAGCTACCGCGATCTGCCTAAGCGCTATGCGGAATTTGGTACTGTATACCGCTATGAACAAAGTGGAGAACTACACGGACTGACACGCGTACGCGGCTTTACACAAGACGATGCGCATATATTTTGTATGCCCGAACAGCTTGATGAGGAATTTAAAAAAGTCATCGACTTGGTCTTGTATGTTTTCAGTTCACTCGGATTTGAAGACTTTACCGCTCAGGTGTCCCTACGCGATCCGCAAAAGCTAGAAAAATACATCGGCTCCACCCAAAACTGGGAACTCGCCGAACAAGCCATACTCAATGCGGCTAAAGAAAAAAATCTAGACTATGTAGTCGAAACGGGTGAGGCCGCTTTTTACGGTCCAAAACTCGATTTTATGGTCAAAGACGCCCTAGGTCGTCAATGGCAACTGGGTACCATTCAGGTAGATTACAACCTCCCTGAACGTTTTGATTTACAGTATAAAGGTAGTGATAACGAACTCCACCGTCCTGTAATGATCCACCGCGCTCCTTTTGGAAGTATGGAGCGCTTTGTCGCTATTTTATTAGAGCATACCGGCGGAAATTTTCCACTTTGGCTCATGCCAAACCAAGTAAATATTTTGTGTGTCAGTGAAAAATATAAAAATTACGCATTAAAAGTTTTAAATTTCTTAGAAAATCACGAAATTCGCGCCCTCTTAGATGATCGTAACGAGACCATTGGTAAAAAGATTCGCGAATCAGAAATGACCAAAGTTCCCTATATGATGATAATAGGAGAAAAAGAAGCTGCGGAAGATAATGTATCTTTGCGCAAACATCATGAGGGTGATCTAGGAAGTTTCAGCCTCGAGTATGTTGTAGTACGGTTAAAAAGTGAAATCGAGAGCAGCCAAGCTACTTTCGAAGTTTAATTAAAAAGAGAGAAAACATAGCAATACGAAGACGAAGAACGAACCGCCCAGGAAGGGTAATTAAAGAAGATCCGCACCGCATTAATCAAAAAATTACTGCGCATGAGGTTCGTCTGGTTGGTGATAATATTGAAGTGGGTGTTTATACACTCAGAAAAGCTTTGTCTTTGGCTGAAGAATTTGGTTTAGACCTCGTAGAGATTTCTCCAAAAGCTTCGCCTCCAGTATGCAAAATTTTAGAATACAAAAAGTTCTTATACGAACAAAAAAAACGAGAAAAGGCGCTCAAAGCGAAAACAAGTAAAATTATAATCAAAGAAATTCGTTTTGGCCCCAATACAGATGAGCACGATTACGAATTCAAAAAGAAACACGCTGAAAAGTTTCTTAAAGAAGGCGCCAAATTAAAAGCCTTTGTGTTTTTCAAAGGACGCTCAATCGTTTTTAAAGAAAAAGGACAAATCTTATTGCTTCGTTTAGCACAAGATTTGGAAGAACTGGGAAAAGTAGAACAAATGCCAATTTTGGAAGGGAAAAAGATGACCATCTTTATCGCTCCAAAGAAAAAATAAAAAAAGGGAGTCATGCCAAAAATGAAAACAAAGTCAAGTGCAAAAAAACGTTTTAAACTTACTGGTAGTGGTAAGATTAAAAGAAAGCACGCCTTTAAGAGTCATATCTTAACTAAAAAATCAAAAAAACGCAAGCTCAAACTAACTCACAGTGGTTTGGTTCACGAAAGTGATGTTAACAACATCAAAGAGCAGTTGCGGCTTAAATAAGGTTTAACTATTTATTAACCCGAAGTCAGGCTTTAAGTGCAGTTTTGCCGCCTCCTTCAAAAATCAATTAAAATGCCAAGATCAGTAAATTCAGTTGCTTCTAGAGCACGTAGAAAGAAAATTTTAAAACAAGCTAAAGGCTTTTTTGGACGTAGAAAAAACGTCTGGACAATTGCAAAAAATGCAGTAGACAAAGCCATGCTTTACGCTTACCGTGACCGTAAAACCAAAAAACGTAATTTCCGTGCGTTGTGGATTGCGAGAATAAATGCGGGAGCACGTCTCAACGGTATGTCTTATAGTCAATTTATGGGCAAAGTAAAGACTCATAATATAGCGCTAAACAGAAAAGTGTTAGCCGACCTGGCCATGAATCATCCAGAGGCCTTTAAAGCCATTGTTGACCAAGTCAAATAACTTCAAACTACCTTCGGGTAGTTTTTTTTATATGTATACAATCTATCACAACCCGCGCTGTAGGAAGTCCAGAGAAGCCCTTACTTACCTGGAAGAGAGCGGTGTAAATTATGATATAGTCCTCTATTTAAAAGACCCGCTGTCTAAGGCAGCGCTAAAGGAAATACTGAAGAAAACAGGGTTGACTGCCAGTCAGTTGGTTCGTAAAAATGAAGCGGAATGGAAAAGCCAACCCAACAGAGATGAAATGAGTGAGGATGAAATAATTGAGGTATGGATTCGCCATCCCAAAACCCTTGAGCGGCCTATCGTGACTACCGCTCAATCAGGCGTACTTGCACGTCCCTTAGAAAATTTAATCACTTTTCTTAACGCCCCAATTAAACCCAAGCAGCTTTGTTCTGTCAAAGGGCTTTAAAAAATCTATGAAAAATAAATTTTTTGCACTACTTTTTTTGGGTTTAATTTCAACCCTATTTGCACAACGCCCTCAAGGAGGAGGACCTGGCAATTTTAGCAAACTTAAACTCACTGGGATTGTAGTGGATAAAGAAACTCAAGAGCCCCTTGAGTACGCCACGATTTCCTTAATCAATAAGCGTTTTCCTGAACGCATCCAAGGGGGTATCACTGATGCAAAAGGAAATTTTAATCTAGAGGTCTTTCCTGGGCAATACACAATTAGTATTGAGTATATTGGATTTGACAAAATCAATATTGAAAATAAAGTCCTTCGCGAAAACGAAGATCTAGGCCTTATTGAGCTTGAAATTGCGGCAGAAACCCTTCAAGAAGTAGAGCTTGTAGGCGAACGCACCGAAGTAGAGATTCGCTTGGACAAGCGAATATACAATGTAGGAAAAGACATCACTGTTCGTGGAGGCTCTGTAGCAGATGTATTAGATAATGTCCCTTCGGTTTCTGTGGATGTAGAAGGAAATATCGCCCTGCGAGGGAATGAAAATGTTCGGATTTTAATCAATGGAAAGCCCTCCGGCCTAGTGGGGCTATCGGGTCCTCAAGGCTTGCGCTCTTTACCTGCTGAATCTATTGAAAAAGTAGAAGTTGTTACCTCACCTTCAGCACGTTATGAAGCATCGGGAACGGCAGGTATATTAAATATCATCCTTAAAAAAGAAGAACTAGAAGGCTTTAATGGATCATTTATCCTTAACGGGGGATTCCCTACTACCTACGGAGGAAATGCAACACTAAATTGGAGAACCAAAAAGCTCAATCTGTTTAGTACCACTTCACTTCGTAATTCTGAATCTCGAGGCGGGGGTATCTTTGAAAGTGAAAATTTCAACCCCGTACGCTTTGTCAATGAAGACCGAGACTACCAACGATTTCGAAACAGTATCTTTTTCAATCTGGGTGCTGAATACTTTTTTAATGACAAAACTTCTCTAACAGTAAGCGGCTTTGTCAGAAAAAGTAATAATGAGAGTAATAATACCACCGAAATTGAAAACCTCAATGCGTCTGGATTGGTTATCGATCGATTTGGTCGCTATCAATTTGAAGAAGAAGTAGACAATTCGCAACAGTTTACCGCCAACTTCACCAAAAAATTCGACGATAAAGGACACGAACTTATCATCGAATTTCAAACAGAAGCCAGTGGGGAAGATGAAAGTGATCTTGCAGAAAATACAAGTACTTTTAACCAGGAGTCGGAAACGCTGGAAGACCAGAGCAGAACACTTCTTCAAATGGATTATGTATGGCCTGTAAATGAGAATACCCAATTTGAACTGGGCTATAGGGGAAATTTTAGTACGCAAGAGACCGAATACAATGTATTTGACCTATTGGAGTCCGGAAGAACACCAAATGTCCAATTGACCAATTTCTTGGGCTTTACGCAAAATGTTAATGCCGCCTATACTCAGTTTGGCCAAAAAATTGAGCAGTTTTCCTATCTAATGGGTTTAAGAATGGAAAAAACCCATATTGAAATTGATCAAAGAACGTCTAATATCTATAAGGAAAAAGATTACACAGATTGGTTTCCCACCCTCAACCTCTCTTTTGAGTTTAGTGAAAAAGAAAATATCACTTTAGGTTACAGCCGACGCATTCGACGTCCGCGCTCTTGGTCGTTAAACCCCTTTCGGTCACTAACGAGTTTGACCTTTTTTAGAGAAGGAAATCCTGATTTAGACCCCTCCTACTCTAATCTTTATGATTTGGGCTATCTGAAAAGATGGGATAAATTTACTTTCAATGGATCAATTTATTATCAAAAAGCGACCCAAGTTATAGAACGCATCACAGAGGCAACAGGCGAATTGGTAGTGGTGAGTGAAGATCCCTTGGTTGAGCTTCCTCAATTTAGATCGACCTCAATTAACTTATCAGAAAATGCCCGAACAGGGACAGAATTTACATTGACTTACACCCCAAAACGCCGTGTGAGAATCAGTGGAAACTTTAATATATTCAATTCTGAAACCATCGGTTCTTATAAAGGAGTAGCGCTTGATAGAGAAATCATTAGTTGGTTTGCGCGCTTAAATAGTAGTTTCCCTATCCCCTTTGGAATCAATACACAATTTAACGGGTTTTATTTTGGACCAAGAGCCAACGCGCAAACGGAGTCTAAGGGAGTAGTTACCTTCTCAGGCGCGTTAAATAAACCATTATTTAACGACAAAGCCACCCTTTCCTTTAGAGTGAGTGATATTTTGAATTCTTCAAAAAGAAAAAGTACTACTGAAACAGCGGATTTCAGAAATTATACTGAATTTCAGTGGAGACAACCCACTTATATCTTTACGTTTACCTACCGTATTAATGAACGGAAAATGGACCGAAGAAGAAACAACCGCGGACAAAACTTCGGGGACGGTGACGAACAACCCGATTTCTAATAAAACAAAAAAGGGCTTTAAAAGCCCTTTTTTTATTTGTTTAATTCTTTAACTTTTTCAGCTGATCTGCCGAATTTTAAATATTCCCTCAGGGCCCCTACTAGCCAATAAGGAATTACAAAGGCAAGTAAAAAAATCATCAACCAAAACCCAATAGTGAGTATGGTTAAGAAAGAAAGAAATCCGAGGTATTGATCAAATTCAAACATTTGGTTGTTTTAAAGTTCAAAAATAATCATTTTTTTGTTTTTATTAAATCTTCTGCCTACTTCCTGATTATTTTTTAAAAAAAGAATACGGGAAGGGAGCGTTAATTTTAAACCTCCTATTTTTGCAGTAAATAAATCACTATGGAGTACCGGATTGAAAAAGATACGTTAGGAGAAGTTCAAGTACCTAAAAACGTCTATTGGGGTGCGCAAACAGAGCGCTCTCGATCAAATTTTAAAATTGGTGCAGCAGCTTCTATGCCACTTGAAATTATTTATGGCTTTGCTTATTTAAAAAAAGCAGCGGCCTATACCAATCATAAACTGGGTGTTTTAGACCAAAAAAAGAGAGACCTTATTGCCCAAGTTTGTGATGAAATTTTGGAGGGGCAACACGACGATCAGTTTCCCTTGGTAATCTGGCAAACAGGATCAGGGACACAAAGCAATATGAATGTCAATGAAGTCATTGCCAACCGTGCCCATGTGCTTGAAGGAAAAAGCCTGGGTGCTGGAGAGAAAACACTGGCGCCAAATGACGATGTAAATAAATCTCAATCTTCCAATGACACCTTTCCCACAGGTATGCATATCGCGGCCTATAAAATGCTAATTGAAGTTACATTGCCCGGTGTAAAAAAACTCAGGGAGGCATTACATGAGAAAGCCCTCGCTTTTCAATCTGTTGTAAAGATTGGCCGTACGCATTTAATGGATGCGACACCCCTAACACTGGGGCAAGAATTTTCGGGCTATGTATCACAGCTAGACCATGGAATCAAAGCCTTAACAAATACTTTCGATCATCTTTCAGAACTGGCTTTAGGGGGTACTGCAGTAGGCACGGGCATCAATACGCCTAAAGGCTATGCCGAAGAAGTGGCTGGCTTTATCGCAACATTTACGGGGCTACCCTTTAAGACTGCAGCAAATAAATTTGAGTCCCTCGCTGCTCACGATGCATTCGTAGAAACCCATGGAGCCCTCAAACAACTTGCTGTTTCTTTAAATAAAATTGCCAATGATATTCGCCTAATGGCCTCGGGCCCTAGATCTGGTATTGGCGAATTAATGATTCCTGCCAATGAACCCGGAAGTTCAATTATGCCTGGGAAAGTAAATCCAACGCAGTGTGAAGCCCTTACTATGGTTTGCGCACAGGTGATGGGTAATGATACGGCTATAACTGTAGGAGGAACGCAGGGACACTATGAGCTGAATGTTTTTAAACCACTAATGGCGGCTAATTTGTTACAATCTGCCAGACTTCTAGGTGATGCTTGTGAAAGTTTTACGGAAAATTGTGTGATTGGAATAGAACCCAATCCTACAAGAATTAATGAATTAGTTCAAAATTCGCTTATGCTAGTTACTGCCCTAAATACGAAAATAGGGTATTATAAGGCAGCTGAAATCGCAAATAAAGCGCATCAGGAAGGGAGCAGTTTAAAAGAAGCTGGCTTGGCTTTGGGTTACCTCACCGAAGAAGAATTTGATGCTTGGGTGCGTCCCGAAGAGATGACGGGTAATGACTAATGCACTCCAATTCAGGAATTATCAAGCCAAAGACGCCAAAATATTTAAATCCTTAAATATCGAATGGCTGGAGACCTATTTTGAAGTAGAGCCTTATGATGAATTGGTTTTAAGCAATCCCCAAAAAGAAATTCTCGATCCTGGAGGTCAGATTTTTATGTTATTAAAAGACAACCACATCATTGGTACTTTTGCCTTTATAAATAAAGGCAACGGAGTTTTTGAGTTTAGTAAAATGGCTGTAAAACCTGAAGAACGAGGTAAAGGCTATGGCAATTTAATGATGCAATATATGGTTCAATATGCTGCACAACAGCCTTGGAAAAAGTTAATTCTTTATTCCAATACCTTACTTATGAATTCTATTCACCTCTACCGGAAATATGGTTTTCATGAAGTGCCTATCGATCCTGGCATTCTATATGCAAGAGGGAATATAAAAATGGAATATCTTTTAAACTCCTAGTCTCGGGTAAGTTTTCTGTACTGTATTCGCTTAGGAAGTAAATCTTGACCGAGTCTTTTCTTTTTATTTTCTTCATAGTCTGAAAAAGATCCTTGAAAGAAATAAACTTGAGAATCTCCTTCAAAAGCCAAAATATGGGTACAGATCCGATCTAAAAACCAACGGTCGTGAGAAATGACCACAGCACAACCTGCAAAATTTTCGAGTCCTTCTTCTAGAGCACGTAATGTATTCACGTCTAAGTCATTAGTAGGCTCATCTAAAAGTAAAACATTACCTTCTTCTTTGAGCGTCATCGCAAGATGGAGTCGGTTACGCTCTCCTCCAGATAAGGTTGCTACTTTTTTATTTTGCTCACTTCCACTAAAGTTGAAACGGCTTAAAAAAGCCCTTGAATTGATCTGCCTTCCCCCTAGCATGATTAGGTCTTGCTCGTCACTAAAATTCTGCCAGATTGTTTTATTTGGATCGATGGCAGTATGTGATTGGTCCACATAAGCCAGCTTAACGGTATCCCCTACTGTAAACTTTCCTCCATTCGCTGCTTCTTCCCCCATGATCATTTTAAAAACCGTAGACTTCCCTGCTCCATTTGGACCAATAACACCCACAATTCCTGCTTGGGGGAGTACAAAATTTAAATCATCATAGAGTAATTTATCACCAAATGCTTTAGAAACACTTTGGGCTTCAATCACTTGAGTACCCAACCTGGGACCATTAGGAATAAAGATTTCCAGCTTTTCATCGACCTGTTTCTGGTCTTGACTCATCAATTTATCATAATTGGACAGTCGTGCCTTTTGCTTTGTCTGGCGTCCTTTTGGTGCCATACGAACCCACTCGAGTTCACGTTCCAATGTTTTTTGTCGTTTCGAGGCTTGCTTTTGTTCCTGTGCCAAGCGCTTCGATTTTTGGTCTAGCCATGAGGAATAGTTGCCTTTCCAGGGGATGCCTTCTCCGCGATCCAATTCTAAAATCCAACCCGCTACATTGTCTAAAAAATAACGGTCGTGCGTTACTGCAATAACAGTACCTTGGTATTGGGCTAAATGATGTTCTAACCAATGAACCGATTCGGCATCTAAGTGGTTAGTAGGTTCGTCTAGTAGTAATACATCAGGTTTTTTAAGCAACAGTCTACAGAGCGCTACTCGCCTGCGTTCTCCTCCCGATAAAACGCCTATTTTTTGATCACCCGGAGGGGTTCTTAAGGCATCCATTGCGATTTCAAGTTGGGTGTCAAGTTCCCAAGCATTTAAGGCATCTATTTGATCTTGTAATTGCGCTTGGCGGTCCATTAGCGTTTGCATTTTTTCGGCATTTTCATATACCTCAGGCAGTGCAAATTGATCATTAATATGATTGTATTCATCCAGTACGGCAACGGTAGCAGCGGCCCCTTCTTTTACTACTTCCAATACTGTTTTATCATCATCAAGTTCAGGTTCCTGCTCCAGATAGCCTACGCTATAGTCTTTCGAAAAAACGACATCCCCCTGAAAATTTGTATCTAAACCCGCTATAATCTTGAGGAGTGTAGATTTCCCAGAACCATTAAGGCCCAAAATTCCAATTTTAGCGCCATAGAAAAAACTTAAGTAAATATTTTTTAAAACCGCTTGGTTGGCACCGGGGTAGGTTTTGTTTACCCCATTCATTGAAAAAATGATTTTTTTATCGTCTGCCATACTAAATACGCCCTTTTAATGCATTAAAAGCCCATGCCATTGCATAGAATCCTACGCCCGCAATAGAAAAACCGATTGCATACGCTCTATATTTAAGTAAACCTATTAAAATTAAGGCAGTGCCAAGGATTGCCATTACCAGTGCAGTATATCCAAAAATTTTATTCTTGTTTAAGCTCATGATAAATAGTGAAAAGACAAATATCGAACTTTTATTTAAAAACCTCCCTATAGAAATTAGTACTTTCGTACTACAGAATACGATCCAATGAAATTAGAAAAAGAAAAAAGTAAAGACGCCCTTAAAATGGCGTGGGCTGCGCTAGAGGCCCGAGTACGGAAAATTAAACTTGGAGGCGGAAAAGAGCGATTAAAAAAATTAGAAGCAAAAGGCAAATTAAGCGCCAGACAGCGCATTAATCTACTTGTTGACGATGCTGAGGATGTACTGGAAATCGGTGTATTAGCTGCAGAGAATATGTATAAAGAATATGGAGGGTGTCCCTCAGCAGGAGTCGTTGTTGTATTAGGAAAAATTCAAGGTAAATATTGCATTATCGTTGCTAATGATGCTACTGTTAAAGCAGGGGCATGGTTTCCTATGACAGCTAAGAAAAATTTAAGGGCCCAAGAAATCGCAATGGAGAACCGAATTCCGATTATTTATTTGGTAGACAGTGCCGGTATCTTTTTGCCTCTTCAGGATCAAATTTTTGCCGATAAAGAGGATTTTGGGCGAATTTTTAGAAATAATGCCCGTATGAGCAGTAAAGGGATTATTCAGATTGCAGCTGTTATGGGAAGTTGTGTGGCGGGAGGAGCCTATTTGCCTATTATGTCGGACGAATCGATTATAGTAGAAAAAACAGGAAGTATCTTTTTGGCGGGTAGCTATTTAGTAAAAGCTGCTATAGGAGAAACCATAGATAATGAAACCCTTGGAGGAGCAGAAACGCACAGCAGTATCAGTGGTGTTACTGACTATAAAGTAAAAGATGATCAAGCTGCTATAGAAAAAATTAAAAGGCTCGTCGAAAAAATAGGAAGTCGCCCGCAAGCAGGATTTCAGCGTTCTGAGTCAGCCCCCCCCAAATTCCCTATCGATGAGATTTACGGCTGCTTACCCAAAGAGAGAACCCAGCCTTATGATACCTATGCCTTACTTGACCACCTAGTTGATGAAGATTCTCTAGACGAATATAAAAAAGAGTATGGTCAAACCTTGATAACTACCTATGCCAAAATTGAGGGCTGGTCTATTGGAATTGTGGCCAATCAAAGAAACGTAGTAAAAGATAAAAAAGGAGAAATGCAATTTGGAGGAGTCATCTACGGTGATGCGGCAGACAAAGCCACCCGTTTTATCGCCAATTGCAATCAGCGTAATATTCCACTCGTTTTTTTACAAGATGTAACTGGGTTTATGGTAGGCAGCAAAGCCGAGCACAGCGGAATCATTAAAGACGGCGCTAAGATGGTTAATGCTGTTGCAAATTCTGTTGTTCCCAAATTTACAATTGTAATAGGCAACTCTTTCGGCGCGGGAAATTACGCAATGTGTGGACGTGCTTTCGATCCGCGTTTTATGGTAGCCTGGCCAACGGCTAAAATTGCAGTTATGGGAGGAACTCAAGCTGCTGATGTCTTACTTCAAATAGAAAAAGCCTCAACAAAAGAAGAAGTGCAAAAATCTGAAAAAGAGGAAATACTTAAAAAAGAAATACAACAGCGCTATGAGGAAAAAACAGAAATTCTCAATGCGGCCTCACAGCTTTGGATTGATGCAGTAATTGATCCTGCAAGCACAAGAAAATGGATCAGTCATGGAGTGGCCATTGCCAACCAAGCGCCCGCAGAAGAACAATTCAATATGGGCGTTTTACAGGTCTAAAGTTTCTAAAGGAGTGATGGCCAGGGTTTGCTTTCTTTTAATTTTTCCGCTGTCCGTCTCGACAAAGTCTGGGAAAACGAGTATGGCTTTGGGGCACTCATAGGGAGCCAAGCGATCAAAACTTTTAATTTGATCAATTACTTGCTCTGTATCTAATGATTTCGAGTATCGCAAGGCCAAAATAACTTTTTCACCTAAATCTTCGTCTTCAATACCTCCTATAAAAAAGGGAACAGAGAGAACTTCCGAAAGCTTACGCTCGATTTGTTGCGGGTGGAGTTTTATTCCGCCCGAATTTATGACTTCATCTACCCTTCCAATAAGTCGGAAACGACCCTCCTCCAATAGTTCGATGGCGTCATTAGTAACAAAGGATTTAACCTGAAGTATATCGGAATTAACGATGAGACATCCCCTTTTATCTTGAGTGATTTTTACATGGGGTAGACACCTAAATTCAGAAGGGGCATCATTCATTGTTCGAACCGCGATATGAGAGAGTGTTTCTGTCATCCCATAAGTTTCAAATACATTTGCTTTCGTTTTAGCTAAGGCCTCCTGTAAAGATTTTGATACAAAGGCCCCACCTATAATTAGGGTCTTTACTTGATTTATTTTTTCTAAAGAATGAAAGGCTTGCATGGGCGTCATGGCAACAAAATCATAGCTTTTTTGATTTTTGTTAAAAGGACTTCTGGAGGGGGAGACTAAATCCAAGGAAAGCCCCAGTATAAGTGCCCTGATCAACATCATTTTTCCTGCTATAAAATTGGAAGGCAAACAATGCAGCGCCCGATCACCCACACTCACATTAAAATACTCTCCTGTAGCAATGGCACTGTGCACCAGTGCTTGTTTATTAAAACGTATGGTTTTTGGAGTAGCAGTAGTCCCTGAGGTAACGAGCTCTATAGTTTCTGAATGATCTAACCAGTCCATCAGAAAATCTCCTAAATAACGTTCAAAACGATCCCCTTCTTTTATAAAACTATAGGCTACCTGCTTTAGCCCCTCTCTATCATAGGAGAAACCATTAAGGGTAAAGCGATTGTGAATTTTTGTATAATGTGGAATTTGCATATCAAAATTGAGCTAAAAGTTTAGACCTCCAATCCTTCCATTGGTATTTTCTCGCCAAAACAAGTAAAAAAAGCGGATAGAAAATAAATAATGAGAGTAACAGCTCCCCTCCTAATGAGGGTTCTGAATGATCAATGAGTACAGATTCGGTTTGAAAAGCAGTCCAGGACGAGGTTACGAGTAAGGCAGTTATTAAATTATTGGCTGCATGAAAACCCAAAGCCAATTCTATACCGTCATCCATTAGCGTCATTATCCCTAAAAAAAGACCCGTTCCTATATAATAAATGAGTATGCCGTACCCTAATTTATCGACCTCTGGATTAAATAGGTGCAATAACCCGAAGATAATAGAAGTCATCAGTAAGGGTGCCCAAGCGTTTTTAAAAAGCCCGCCGAAACCTTGCATAAGATACCCTCTAAAAATAAATTCCTCAAGACTTGTTTGAATAGGAATAAATACAATTGCTATGAGAAATAGTACTACAAACTTTTTACTGTCAAAATTCCAACTAAAGGATTCTGGATTAAGGAAAAAATCAAGTCCTAGGAGTGCCGTAGTAATGACTGACCACAATAAAAAGGTAAATACTACCCGAGACCAATCTACTTTGGGTCTTGCCGTAGTGATACTCACTAAGGAGCGTTTGTGAAGCTTGACCACCACTAACCAAAGACCCAGAAATCCGACCGCAAAGGGGATTAAAAGGAGAAAGAGTTGAATGTTTTTATCGAGATCACGCAGTATTTCCATGGGGTCAGAAGCTAATGCAGCGGTAGCTTTCTTCATGAGAACAAAACTCAGTGGTAGTTGTCCTATTAAATTAAAAATTATGATAATAAAAGACCCCAGCAGGTACATCCAAAAGGGATTTTTTGATTTAAGTGCTTGTTTGATAAATAGTGACTTCATACTACCTCCCAATGTAGAGAATTATCAAGCATCAAAAAACCTTTTTTTATACGCAAAGGACTGGAAATATTATTTGTAAAAAGTGAACCTGTGCCTAATCCTTGATGGCCACTAACCTCCTTCAAATACGTCCATTGGGCAATTGCATTGAGCCCAATATTACTCTCCAATGCGCTCGTTATCCACCAGCCTATGGCTAAATTATCTGCGTATTGAATCCATTGATCTGCCTCTTTAAATCCCCCCAATAAGCTAGGTTTAAGAATAATAAATTGGGGCTTTATTTCTTCGAGTAGTTGTTGCTTTGATTCAGCAGTATGGGGCCCAATAAGCTCTTCATCAAGCGCTATTGGAACAGGGGTCTTACTGCATAAATCAGCCATTTTTTGCCTTTGATTGATCCCTATCGGCTGTTCAATTGAGTGTACTTCAAATTCACTTAAACGCTTTAGCTTTTCCAAGGCTTCATCAGGCTGGAATGCCCCATTCGCATCTACGCGCAGTATAACTTCTTTTTCAGTAAACTCCTTTCTTAATTGTGCTAATAAATCCAGCTCACGCTCGAAATCTAGGGCTCCTATTTTAAGCTTAATGCAATTATAGCCTGCCTTAAGAAGGTTTCTAATCTGCGTATTCATAGACTCAAATGTACCCATCCAAACCAACCCATTGATAGGGATGGCTCCTTTTCCCTGAATAAATTTTGAGGGATAAAGTGAAAAAGAGTGAGTCCCTTCAAGACTGCATAAGGCGGTTTCTAGTCCCATTTGAATAGCTGGCCATACTGTCAAATCAGGAAGGGTGTTACCCGCTTCTAATGCCGAACATAAGGAACTTAAAACCGCTTCGATTCTCTGGGGGTCATCTGGACTCAAACCTTCTAAAATACTGCATTCCCCTATTCCAGTTTTCCCATGGGCGTGAAGCACAAGAAACCAGCTGTCTTTATAGGTAAGTGTACCCCTAGAAGTACCACTCGGTCTTTTAAAATACAATCGGTGTTTTTTAAATCGCGCTTGCATTAGCCCAAAGAAAATGAAATAAGTAGTAGAAGTGATACTGCAAAGACGCTGAGCGCTACTTTTTTTAATTCAGGATCTAGTGATTGAGGTTCTACATGGGATCTAATTTTAAATAAATGAATTGCAAGAGGAATAATTCCTAAAAGTGATAGCCAGTAATAAGTCAATTGCAGTTGAATCGTAATAAACACCAAAATGATAACTGCTGATAGTATGAGTAAATAATGGTAATATTTAGCCTGCTGTGGCCCTAAAATAACAGCGAGTGTACGTTTTCCTGCTGATCGGTCACTTTCAAGATCGCGCATATTATTCAAATTTAATACAGCAACGGCAAGCAATCCTAAAACCCAAGCAAATGCAACAGCGGTCAGAGAAATTTCCTTCGTTTGAAGAAAATACGCCCCTAGTACACTGACAAAACCAAAAAAGATAAAAACAAAAAGGTCTCCAAAACCGCGATAGCCATAAGCATTTTGACCTACAGTATAAGAAATGGCAGCCCAAATACTAAGGATTGTCAGTAATATAAAAAGACCAAAATAGATCCAAGAAGAGGTACCAAAAGCCATGGCAATTAAAATGAAAGCGAAAATAAAAGCAACACTTGCAATTCCAACAATTCCCATTTTTAATGCCTCCTTAGTGAGTAAACCTGCCTGCAATACACGCTCTGGCCCTATGCGGTCTTGATTGTCAGTCCCTTTTACTCCGTCGCCATAATCATTAGCAAAATTAGAAACGATCTGAAAACAAATTGCCGTAGCCAACATCAAAATAAAAAGTAGCCAAGAAAAATTGACCTTATTGAGACATAAGGCATTTCCAACTATTATCCCTGACATTGATAAGGGCAAAGTCCTGAGACGGGCTGCACGTATCCAGATTTTTATATTTCCAATAGGCATTAGGGGAATTTGGGGTATTTTTTAAAATTAGGGGGGCGCTTTTCTAAAAAGGCTTGTTTCCCTTCCTGGGCTTCCTCCATTAAATAATACATAAGTGTAGCGTCTCCTGTGAGCTGCATCAATCCGTGCTGGCCATCTAATTCTGCATTTAAGCTACGCTTGAGCATACGCAGCGCCAGCGGACTGCGTTGCTGCATAATCTGACACCACTCCATAACCGTATCTTCCAACTGCTCCAGGGGAACAACTTTATTGACCATCCCCATATCTAGGGCTTCCTGAGCGGTATACTGTTGGCATAAAAACCAAATTTCGCGCGCTTTTTTCTGTCCGACATGTCGTGCTAAATAGGAGGAGCCAAAGCCCCCATCAAAACTCCCCACTTTGGGGCCTGTTTGTCCAAAAATTGCATTGTCACTCGCTATCGTTAAATCACAGACAACATGAAGCACATGTCCGCCTCCAATGGCATAACCATTAACCATTGCAATAACCGGCTTGGGCAATTCTCTAATTCTTTTGTGTAAATCCAAAACATTGAGTCGGGGTACCCCGTCTTCTCCTACATAACCTCCTACTCCTTTTACATTCTGGTCGCCTCCGCTGCAAAAAGCTTTATCACCAATGCCCGTAAATACAACTACATCTATATCACTGCGCTCTCTACAGACCTCCATTGCTTCTAACATCTGTATATTAGTTTCTGGACGGAAAGCATTATAAACTTGAGGTCTGTTAATTGTGATTTTTGCAACACCTTCACAAAACTCAAATAAAATATCACTGAATGTACCTAAGGATTCCCAACTTCTCATCTTCAATTATTTTTAACAAAAATACAGATTTATTCAGCAGAAAAAGAAAGGAACAAAGCGAATTATGAGTCTTAGTTAAAGTCTACGCTCTTTAATTTGTTCCGACTGCCATCCACTTAAAATAATTGAGAAGTACAGTATCATTAAGTTTTCGTGGTGTTTTTATTTCAAGTAATTGGGGCTTGTCATTTGTGCGAATAAATTTTGAAAATTTACGCTTCAAACTCCAGTATTTAGTGACCTGCTGATAACCCAAATTAAATGCTTTTGCTATTGGTCTGGCGTCGCGCTGGTGTACCGTTTCAAAAAAACGATCATAAGAGGGCGTGTCTTTATTGCCCGGTAAAATTCTAAAAATTCCGCCCCCTTGATTATTGATTAGAATAATTTTAAAATGTTTTGGAATTGATTCATTCCACAACCCATTAATATCATAGAAAAAGCTTAAATCTCCTGTTATTAGTACAGTAGGGCGCTGTGTAATTTGAGCAGCTCCAATGGCAGTAGCGGTACTCCCATCAATTCCACTTGTCCCGCGGTTACAAAAAAAATGTGTGTCTTTTGGCCATTTAAATAATTGAGCATAGCGGATAGAAGAGCTGTTTGCCAATTGTATTTGTCTTTGTTCAGGAAATTGTCTTGCCAAAAACTGAAAGACAGAAAGGTCTGAAAATGGGAGCTCATCGAGATAGCTTGTGCTTTTCTTTTTAAATCCTTGATAAAGAGCAAGCACTTCAGACTGAAATGTACTTTGCTTTCTAGTAGAATCAGAATAAAGCTTATTGAGGAAAAACTGCGGATCATTTTTAAAAAAATGCTTGAGGCAGTAATAAGTATTATATGCTTTTTTTGAGTCAATATGCCAATGAGCTTGAGGCTGATACTTCCGCAGAAAAAATTTAATTTTCTTAGAAACCACCATTCCGCCAAGCGTTAATAGAAGTTCGGGTCTTATTTGTGTGCTGTACTGTTCTTCTGACTGCTCCAATGGAGCCATTAGTGTATCGATCGAAGGGATTGATTGAGGATGGTATATATTAGACGTTGTCTCTGTAAAAACGACCACTGAGGGGTCTCCACAAAGCTGATTAATCAGCTCTTCCTTAAGTACTCCAGGAGCCTGCTGTCCTATAATAATCCATTTTTTAGTACTGCTGTGCCACCTTTCTTTTATTTCCTCAAAACCTTCAGGAAGCGACTCTTCTTTATTTTGATTTGGCAGCAAAATATCAAGCTTCAAAAGCTGATCAGTCATTTCGTAGAGGGGCTCCTCCATAGGAATATTAAGATGGACAGGTCCCTGCGCTTCTAACGCTTTCTTGAGAACCGTTTTTATTTCTTTTTCATTCTCTTTTTGATGTAATTGTTGTATTTGCTCAATTTGTAATGCACTCGCATTTTTAGGGACCAATTGCTGCATCGGGTTTTGCAGTAGCGTAGCACTTGCATGACTTACATCAGGTTTAAGATACGCTGCTGCCTCTAAATGAGGCTCAAATACACCGGTTTGACGAATCGTTTGACCGTCACCAATATCTATGCGATGGGGCATTCTGTCTGCAGATAAAACTACAAGAGGGATATCACTATAATAAGCTTCTGCTATAGCAGGATAAAAATTTAATAAGGCAGAACCCGAAGTACAGACTACAGCTACCGGCTTTTTTAATTGCTGTGCCATCCCTAATGCAAAAAAAGCAGCAGCACGCTCATCTACTATACTATAGGTTTTAAAAAAAGGTTGAGAAACAAAGCCATTGGTCAGTGGCGCATTTCGGGAACCCGCGCAGATTACAATATGCTCAATGCCATAGTTCTCGCATAATCGAACCACTGTTTGTGCCAAAGGAATCGTAGGGTAGCTAGGCATAGATAAAAATCTGCATCATCGAGTGCAAAAGTACAAAACACCCAGCATAACAAAGCATGCATTTAATTTAAAGTACTTTCGCCAGTATTTTGACTTTTTTTTGGGTTTCCTCCCATTCTAAGGCAGGGTCACTTAATGCTGTAATTCCGGCTCCCGCATATAGTAAGACAGCGTCAGGCGTCCATTGGGCACACCTAAGGTTTACAAATAGTTGAAATTCCTCATTACCGATAGGTCCAAAAAATCCAGTATAAAACGCTCTGTTATAAGTCTCTTTTTCTTTAATAAACTGTATTGCTTTTTTTGTGGGCACCCCCCCTACCGCTGGTGTGGGATGCAAGGTTTTTGCAAGTTGATACAGTTTATTTCGTTGATTAGGGAATTTGAAATTTGTTGCTATATGGATGAGATCCCCTATATAAAAATCCTGCGTTTGACTTTTTGTAATTTGATCGGATGTAAAAATTTGATGGAGGTCCTCTTCAATTTGAGTGCCTACAAGTGCTTGCTCTTCAATTTCTTTTTTTGTCCATTTTGGGGGGTTGTTTATAGAGCGTACTTGGGTCCCTGCTAATGCCATTGTATAAGCATAATCCTTTTGGGAAGTGATGAATTGCTCAGGACTTGCACCAAACCAGGTCCCAACTTTTGGATGGTGCCATAAATAAACCATGGCTTCAGGATAAAGATGTAAAAGCTCATAAAAGAGCTCAATTAAATTACGTTTTGTCTGAAACTTCTGGGAATGAGATAATACCACTTTTCGCAATCCCTTGTTGTCAATCTCTTTCTTAGCCAATCTTATTAATTCCTCAAAGCTGCTTTTTTCTGTTTCAGTATATTTTACTTGAATCGCTGTTTTTGGGGTTATTTGATGTGCCCCCAAATCAAATACTTTAGAAAAGCGATTCGGAATACAAAAGATTTCATCCTCTAAATCAAAAGGCGCCATGATAAAACCTTCAGCCTTCAATTGGTCTGCGGTATGAAGTTTTTCATCATTTTGATGATACACAGTGGCCTGTTTCGCTTGGGGAAGTTTAAAGCAAACAAAGGGTAAGTCTGCCTCCCAGAGCGATTTTAAAAATTGAGGTAGTGGGCCTTGCATCAAAGATTTGAACGGGTATAAGTAGTAAGTTTACAGACCGCTATTTTCTCTTGGTCTTCATTTACAATATTAATTTCCCAAAGTTGGATTGTTTTACCAAGGTGAATCGGTTTTGCTGTTGCATAAATAAAACCAGATTTTACACTTTTGAGGTGATTGGCCGTTATTTCTATACCACGAACTTTCGCTTCTGGGTTTTTATTCAAAATAAAGACTGCTGCACTCCCTACGCTTTCAGCTAATGCGGCTGTTGCCCCCCCATGTAGCACTCCGTCTGGCTGGTGGACTCTTGGCGTAACGGGCATTTTAGCAGTAAGAAAATCCTCACCAAAGTCAATATATTCAATTTCTAATGTTTCCATTAGTGTATTCTTACAGATAGCGTTTGTGAGTTCGAGAATTTTTTTCTTTTCCATATTCTGTGCTAAAATAAGAAAACCTCCTGTGGTGTGCAGGAGGTTTTTAGTATTCGATTGTATCTAAATTACTTTACTTCTTCAAAATCTACATCTTGGACATCATCGCCTGATGCATTTGCAGGATCACCAGGTTCTGCTTCTGCTCCTGGGCCTCCAGCAGCAGATCCAGCTTCGGCCTGCGCTTTGTACATTTCTTCAGAAGCATTTTTCCACGCCTCATTGATCGTTTCTAAGGCTTTTTCAATGGCCTCTAGATCTTTGGCCTCATGGGCTTTCTTTAGGTCTGCGAGCGCTGTTTCTATAGGCGCTTTTTTATCCTCTGAAAGCTTTTCCCCAAATTCAGCGAGCTGCTTCTCTGTTTGGAAGATCATTTGATCCGCACTATTGAGTTTATCAACCTGCTCTTTCGCTTTTTGATCTGCATCTGCATTTGCTTCTGCTTCTTTTTTCATTTTTTCGATTTCCTCTTCAGTCAAACCTGATGAAGCTTCAATGCGAATATCTTGAGATTTATTTGTCGCTTTATCTAAAGCACTTACCTTGATGATACCATCTGCATCTATATCAAAGGTAACTTCAATTTGAGGGGTTCCTCTTTGTGCAGGTGGTATTCCGTCTAAATGAAAACGGCCGATTGTCTTATTATCGGTAGCCATAGACCGCTCTCCTTGTAAAACATGAATTTCTACTGAAGGCTGATTATCAGCTGCTGTAGAGAATACTTGTGACTTTTTGGTTGGGATGGTTGTATTTGACTCAATAAGTTTAGTCATTACACCCCCCATTGTTTCTATTCCTAGAGAAAGTGGGGTTACGTCTAATAGGAGAACGTCTTTTACATCTCCCGTGAGCACCCCTCCTTGAATGGCCGCACCGATCGCTACTACTTCATCTGGATTTACCCCTTTAGAAGGTTTTTTCCCAAAAAATTTCTCAACTTCTTCTTGAATAACAGGGATTCGAGTTGAACCACCCACAAGTATTACCTCATCGATATCAGATTTTGATAATCCTGCATCGTCTAATGCTTTTTTAACAGGAGTCATCGAACGCTTTACTAAGCTGTCTGCTAGTTGCTCAAAGTTAGCGCGTGTAAGCGAAGTCACTAAGTGCTTAGGTCCTGACTCTGTTGCAGTAACATAAGGCAAATTGATTTCAGTTTGAGTAGAAGAAGAGAGTTCGATTTTAGCCTTTTCCGCTGCTTCTTTCAAACGCTGAAGTGCCATTGGGTCTTTTCTGAGATCTATCCCTTCATCACTTTTAAATTTGTCTGCCAAGAAATCAATAATTACTTGATCAAAGTCATCACCTCCTAAATGAGTATCCCCATTGGTAGCCAATACTTCAAATACGCCGTCACCTAGTTCAAGGATAGAAATATCAAAAGTTCCTCCACCGAGGTCATATACTGCAATTTTTTGATCTTTTCCCCCTTTATCTAAGCCATAGGCTAATGCAGCGGCAGTAGGCTCGTTTATAATACGTTGAACTTTAAGCCCTGCAATTTCTCCCGCCTCTTTAGTAGCCTGACGCTGCGAATCATTAAAATAAGCAGGGACTGTAATAACAGCTTCGCTTACCTCTTGTCCAAGATAATCCTCTGCAGTCTTTTTCATTTTTTGAAGTGTCATTGCAGAAAGTTCTTGAGGCGTATAAAGTCGACCGTCTATATCTACTCTGGGGGTGTCATTGTCACCTTTTACAACTTTGTAGGCAACATTTTTTATCTCATTTGATGATTCAGAGAATTTATTTCCCATAAAACGCTTTACAGAAGCAATCGTATTTACCGGATTTGTAACGGCTTGTCTTTTGGCGGGATCACCAACTTTAATCTCGCCACCCTCTACGAATGCAATTACTGAGGGGGTTGTTCTTTTACCTTCTGCATTGGGAATTACTACTGGTTCATTACCTTCCATTACTGAAACACATGAATTTGTAGTACCTAAATCAATTCCAATTATTTTACTCATGATTTTTACAAATATTTTTGGTAGACTTATGTCAAGCATTGTGCCATGAAATAGAAACTGACAGCTTGACAGTATTTGAAGTTTATTAATTGGTGGAAGTCTAAAAGCTGACGCAATTGCAAAAACAAAAGACAGCCGCCCAACCCTATTTAAGTGTAGAAAGTACTATTTTTGGAAAAAATTATGTCAAAAGCTAAAAAAACATATAGTCGGATTACGACAAAAACCCTTCAGGAAATGAAGGCTAATGGAGAAAAAATCTCTATGCTTACCGCCTATGATTATACCCTAGGTATGTTAGTAGATCAAGCGGGTATTGATGTAATTTTAGTTGGTGATTCAGCATCTAATGTCATGGCGGGTCATGAAACCACTTTGCCCATTACCTTAGATCAAATGATTTATCATGCAAGTAGTGTAGTAAGAGGAGTAAAACGTGCCCTTGTAGTCGTAGACCTTCCCTTTGGCACCTATCAAGCTGACTCTAAAGAAGCCTTACGTTCGGCTATTCGAATTATGAAAGAATCTGGAGCGCATGCTGTAAAGTTAGAGGGCGGTGTAGAGGTTAAAGAGTCTATAGAGCGTATTTTACGTGCTGGCATCCCAGTGATGGGGCATTTGGGCCTTACACCACAATCTATTTATAAGTTCGGATCTTATACCGTAAGGGCAAAAGAAGAGCAAGAAGCAAAACAACTGCTAGAAGAAGTTAAAATGCTTGAAACAATGGGTTGCTTTGGTGTTGTATTAGAAAAAATCCCTGCCACTCTTGCGGGTCAGGCCGCCAAAAGTATCTCGATCCCTATAATTGGGATAGGTGCAGGACCTGAGGTTGACGGTCAAGTATTAGTCCTTCACGACATGTTAGGAATGAATAAAGAATTTAGTCCTCGTTTTTTAAGACGCTATCTCGATCTGGATCAATTACTTATAAAGGCCATTAGTCAATACAGCTCAGATGTGAAGTCTTTAAATTTCCCAAATAAAGACGAGCAATATTAATTTTATTTTGGAGGAACGCATCCTTTTTGAAGACAACCACCTAATCGTCGTAGTTAAAAAAGCAGGAGAACTCGTTCAAGGTGATATAACAGGAGACCCCCCTTTGGTCACCCTTGTCAAAAATTTTTTAAAAAAGAAATACAATAAGCCAGGTGCTGTATTTTTGGGGGTCGTTCATCGTTTAGATCGCCCCACTAGTGGTGTAGTCCTTTTTGCAAAAACCTCAAAGGCGCTGAGTCGTTTAAATGAACAGTTTAAAAACAGAGTACCTAAAAAAACATATTGGGCGCTAGTCCCTCACTTATTTAACCAGCAAGAGGGATCTTTAGCACATTGGATGACACGCAATACAAAGCAAAATAAATCAAAGGCCCATCCTCATGAAGTTCCCCAAAGTAAGTTTGCTAAACTGTACTTCCGGTCTATCAAAAAATTGAATAACTATACATTATTAGAAATCAATTTAGAAACGGGCCGACACCATCAAATAAGGGCGCAGTTAAGTGCCGAAGGTTTTCCCATACAAGGGGATTTAAAATACGGTGCACCAAGAAGTAATAAAGAAGGGTCTATAAGCTTACACGCCTACCGTCTAGAGATTGAACATCCTGTTACTAAAAAGGCAATGGTCTTTACTTCAGACCCACCGAAATTGGGGATATGGAAGGCCGTTCTTTCCGATTGAGTTGCGCGGCTTTATTTTTAATAATTTGTGCGATAGGCACAGACTTTATTTTGCTTTCTAGCCAGGATAAGATGTCTAAATACAAAAACGAACGCCGTTCATAGGGGTCATTTTCATATTGCTTCAATTCAAGATATAAGCTTTCAAAAGCCGCTTTTAAATCATGCGGATAGATATCACCCAATCCTTTTACAAAGCGAATCATGGCTTTTTGAACTTCGTGAAGATCATCCATTTTAATCAAGAACTTATAGGTTTCCCTCAAGTGTGATTCCAAATGGTAGTCAAAACCAGCCTCATAATGTGCGAAAATATTGAGTACTCTGCTAAAACAGAGCAGGTCCTCACGCATTTTAAGATTTTTATTTCCTATTATTTTATCTAAATAAAGAATGCAATTTTCATAATCTTCCGCACCAAAATAAAGACAAGCGATTTTATAGTAGAACATCATGATATGATGGGGATCGATTTGATGACTAAACTCTTTTATTCCTTTAATAACTTCAGGAATTATCACACTTCCCTCTTCAAAACTACCCTCTAAAAAGTGAAGATTGAGTTTATTGCTGTAATAGAATTGAAAATTTAGCGCTTTCAGGTTGTCGTTTTTGGGGAATTCACTGGAAGAAGTACGCAGCATCATTTGTTGTAATACTTCTTTAAATTTTGAAGGATATTTGATTAAGGTTAAACTTTCCATCAAGTAATTATTCCCTTTCAGATAGAATACAGGGTGAAGTGCAATCATTGAAGGGGCTTCTTCAAACATTTCTACCCACTTAGAAGAATACCGGTAGGTAGATAAAAAGTCCTGTGTCAAAAAACTATACCAAACATGGGCTTTATAATACCAGAGTTTTTCTCTAAATCCAAGTGCTTCGTGGTCCAGCTTAGGAAGATTTTCATAAAAAAACTGTGTAATTTCACGAAATTCATCATCACTTTTTGCATAACCGGCTTTAATCAGACGCTCATAAAGTTGCAAAGAGAGATTAGAGAGCTTAGTTGCCAAATTATTCTGAGCACGTAAAAGGTCGGCTTCGGAGATCAAGGCTTCTGCCCGATTACTTAAACTCCTAGTGATGTATTGAGACTCTATCACTTTTTCTAGCTCAACAATATCATAAGCACTGTATTTCTCTTCATTTTTTAGTGCCATAATTTTTGCCTTTTCAAGAACTTTAAGGCTTTGTTTATAGAGCCCTTTCTGATATAGGATCGTAGCAAAGTCTAACTGCTCACGTATCTGAATCCGAATATTTTTATGCACAGGATTCATTCGTAAACTAATTAAAATCTGCTTGTATAAATGTGCTTTTAAGTTTGATAATTGTTGCTTGGTCACAATCCCTTTCTTTAGAATCACAGATTCATCATAGCGATTCATTTTATCGAGTGATTGAAATAGGCTAAGGAACTTTGAATCCTCATTAGACCCCATACGCCCTACATATAATCTAAACTGACGTTTTTCAGATTTTGTGAGCGATTTGACCAGTATAAATAAATTATCTTTCAGCTCACTTGTCATTGTAATGATTTCAATCCCAATTTACACATTATTAGTACTTTATACTACAGTTAAGAGTGTCGAGTGTTGTAATACAAATCTAAGAATTTTATCACAACTTTGTTCTTTAATTTAAATTCGTATGTTAAATAAAAACCTGCTAGTTTTGTAGTAATGGAATACGTTGAAATTTTTGATACCACACTAAGAGATGGAGAGCAAGTTCCTGGCTGTAAGTTGGATTCCAAAACCAAACTTATTATCGCTGAACAGCTCGATCTTTTAGGTGTAGACGTGCTTGAAGCGGGATTTCCAATATCAAGCCCAGGCGATTTTAAATCTGTAGAGTCCATTGCTAAATTAGTAAAAAATGCGCGCGTATGTGGTCTTACTCGGGCAGTTCAAAAAGACATCGATGTAGCCGCCGAGGCAATAAAATATGCCAAACGAGGGCGGATTCATACAGGCATCGGGACTTCTGAAAGTCATATCCGCTATAAATTTAATGCGACCCCTGACCAAATTTTAGAACGGGCTGTTGCTGCTGTCAAACATGCGAAATCTTATGTAGAAGATGTTGAATTTTACGCTGAAGACGCCGGAAGGACAGACAATGAATTCCTGGCTAAAGTATGCGAAGCGGTGGTCAAAGCAGGTGCTACTGTATTAAATATTCCTGATACTACAGGATATTGTTTACCCGAAGAATACGGTGCCAAAATGAAGTATTTGATGGAAAATGTAAGCGGTATTCACAAAGCCAGATTGTCCTGTCATTGTCATAATGATCTGGGCCTTGCTACGGCAAATTCTATCGCAGGGGTTCAAAATGGTGCCCGCCAGATTGAGTGCACTATTAACGGGATTGGTGAGCGTGCTGGAAATACCTCTTTAGAAGAAGTAGTAATGATATTACGCCAACACCCCACACTTAATTTAGACACCCGCATTAAGTCTACGATGCTCAATGGCATTAGTAAACTCGTTTCAGAAAGTATGGCCATGCCCGTACAGCCGAATAAAGCCATTGTTGGAGCCAACGCCTTTGCGCACTCCTCGGGTATTCATCAAGACGGGGTGATCAAAAAAAGAGAGACTTACGAAATAATTGATCCCAAAGATGTGGGTGTTACAGAATCTTCAATAGTACTAACAGCACGAAGCGGAAGAGCCGCACTTGCCTACAGAGCCAAAAATATTGGTCACGACTTGAACAAGCTACAACTCGATAAAGTGTATGAGCAATTCCTCAAGGTAGCAGATCAGAAAAAAGAAATTAATGATGAGGATTTGCCAAAAATCATTGAAGCAAGCAATATTTAAATCGGAATAGTTTTTATGAAAAAAACCCTATTTGACAAAGTTTGGGACTCCCATGTTGTAAGAAAAATAGAAAATGGTCCAGATGTTCTCTTTATAGACCGTCATATGGTCCACGAAGTAACGAGTCCAGTTGCTTTTTTAGGCTTAAAAAATCGCGCACTCCCGGTACTTTATCCAGCGCGTACTTTTGCGACAGCTGATCACAATACGCCTACTGTAAACCAACACCTGCCTGTAGCAGATCCACTCTCCAGAAATCAGCTCAAAGCTTTAGAGCGAAATGCAAATGAATATGGCATCTCTTATTGGGGGTTGGGACACCAAAAAAATGGTATTGTCCATGTTGTAGGTCCAGAGTATGGAATTACACAACCTGGTGCAACTATTGTGTGTGGTGATTCACATACTTCTACCCACGGCGCATTTGGAGCAATTGCATTCGGCATCGGAACTTCCGAAGTTGAGATGGTATTAGCGACGCAGTGTATCATGCAGCCAAAACCCAAAAAGATGAGAATTGTAATAAATGGTTCTCTCAAAAAAGGAGTCACACCAAAAGATGTCGCACTTTTTATTATTTCAAAATTGACCACCTCAGGAGCTACAGGCTATTTTGTAGAATACGCTGGTGAAGTATTTGAACAACTCAGCATGGAGGGAAGAATGACGGTATGTAATTTGAGTATTGAGATGGGAGCACGTGGGGGTATGATTGCCCCTGATCAAAAAACATTTGAATATATAAAAGACAGAGAATTCACCCCTCAAGGAGCTGCATGGGATAAGGCAATGGCCTATTGGAATACCCTCTACACCGATCAAGGGGCTGCGTTTGATAAAGAGTACCTCTTTGAAGGGGCCGATATCGATCCTATGATTACTTTCGGAACGAATCCAGGAATGGGGATCAGCATCACTAAAGCGATTCCAAAAGCATCTGAAATAGAAGGAGCGCAGTCAACCTATGAAAAATCATTGGCTTATATGGGTTACAAAGAAGGTGAAAAGATGGAAGGTAAACCCATCGATTATGTTTTCATTGGGAGTTGTACAAATGGCAGAATAGAAGATTTTAGAGCTTTTGCGAGTATCGTAAAAGGACATAAACGTGCTGAAAATGTAACTGCCTGGCTTGTGCCAGGATCACATAAAGTGCTCAACGCAATCAAAGAAGAAGGGCTTTTAGAAATTTTAGAAGAAGCTGAATTCAAACTTCGCGAGCCCGGCTGTTCTGCTTGTTTGGCTATGAATGATGATAAGATTCCAGCGGGTAAATATGCAGTGAGTACCTCTAATCGAAATTTTGAAGGTCGTCAGGGACCAGGAGCTCGAACACTTTTGGCCAGTCCTTTAGTTGCTGCTGCAGCTGCAATTACAGGAAAAATAACGGATCCAAGAACTTTAATCTGAAACAATGGCTTACGATTCATTTAATAAACTGACCAGTACGGCAGTTCCACTTCCCATCGAAAATATAGATACGGATCAAATTATTCCGGCACGTTTTCTTAAAGCAACAGAGCGTAAAGGATTTGGTGATAATTTATTTCGCGACTGGAGGTTCAATCAAGACGATACGCCTAAACAAGATTTTGTATTAAATAACCCCACTTACAGCGGAAAAATTCTAATCGGAGGGCGTAATTTTGGTTCCGGTTCGTCTAGAGAACATGCAGCTTGGGCGATTTATGATTATGGTTTTCGTTGTGTAGTCTCCAGTTTTTTTGCAGATATTTTTCGGAATAATTGTTTAAATATCGGCGTACTCCCTGTGCAGGTTTCGCCCGCATTTTTAGCTGAAATATTTGAAGCCATTGAAAACGATCCTACTACTTCGATTACAGTAGACCTTACTTCACAGAAAATCCAATTGGATAAAAGTGGAAGTGCCGAAAGTTTTGAAATCAACAGCTATAAAAAAGAAAATATGCTGAATGGGTATGACGATATTGATTATTTGAATAATATTAAATCCGAAATTGAAGATTTCGCATCTAAAACTCCACTTTAAGCGAAAGTGATGAAAAGGATGCTTGAAATTATGGACACCACCCTTAGGGATGGAGAACAGACCTCTGGGGTCTCCTTTACTGCACTTGAAAAACTCACTCTTGCAAAACTTTTATTGCAGGAACTCAATGTAGACCGAATTGAAATTGCCTCCGCAAGGGTTTCTGAAGGAGAATTTAGGGCGGTAAAAAACATCACTTCATGGGCCAAAGAAGCGGGGAAAATTGAAGCTGTAGAAATACTCACTTTTGTCGATAAAGGGGCCTCGATACAATGGATGAAAAAAGCGGGAGCCCACGTTCAAAACTTATTGACAAAAGGTTCGCTCAATCACCTAAAGTTTCAACTTAAACAAAGCCCAAAAGAGCATTTTAAGAATATTGAAAACGCAATTCAAGAAGCAAAAGCAACGGGATTTAAAACCAATGTATACCTTGAAGATTGGAGTAATGGGATGCGAAATTCAGAAAGCTATGTTTTTGAATACCTCGATTTTATCACCCAGCAACCCATTGAGCGTATTTTACTTCCAGACACTTTAGGAGTACTAACTCCAGAGGAAACCCATCGCTATTTAACTAAAATACTCGCTCGCTATCCAAAACACCGATTTGATTTTCACGGACACAATGATTACGATTTGGGTGTTGCCAATGCATTAGAAGCCGTAAAAGCGGGAGTCAATGGTTTGCATCTCACAATCAATGGTATGGGAGAGCGTGCGGGAAATGCACCGCTGGCTAGTGTAGTGGCCGCTGTCAATGATTTTTTACCCGAGACGCAAATTAATATACGTGAAAATGCGCTCTATAAAGTGAGCAAATTGGTTGCCACCTTTACTGGATTTAGAATCCCAGCAAACAAACCCATCGTAGGAGAAAATGTTTTTACTCAAACAGCAGGTATTCACGCTGATGGTGACCATAAAAAAAACCTCTACTTTAATGAGCTGCTCCCTGAACGCTTCGGAAGAAAGAGGAAATATGCATTGGGTAAAACTTCAGGAAAAGCCAATATTAAGAAAAACCTCCAACAGTTGGGGCTTACTTTAAATGAAGAAGAATTAAAAAAAGTGACTTCACGCATTATTGAATTAGGAGATCGAAAAGAACGTGTAACCGCGGAAGACCTACCCTTTATAATTTCTGATGTATTGGGAAATAATATTCCGGACAAAGTAAAAATTCAGTCTTATGTATTAACGCATTCCAAAGGATTAAGACCCACTACAAGTGTCTCCATAAAAATAAATGGTGATTTTTTTGAAGAAAATGCATCGGGTGATGGACAATATGACGCCTTTTGGAATGCACTGCAAAAAGTCTATTCAAAACAAAAAATAAAGCTCCCTCAACTGACAGATTATGCAGTGCGTATCCCTCCAGGTAGTAACTCAGATGCCCTTTGTGAAACAACTATTACATGGAAATTAGACGCTAAAGAATTTACCACACGTGGGCTCGATTCAGATCAAACAGTATCTGCTATCAAAGCCACAGAAAAAATGCTCAATATTATTTAATATAAACTCAATGGATTTAAAAATTGCACTTCTAGCTGGAGACGGAATTGGACCCGAAGTAATCGATCAGGCGGTAAAAGTTTCAGATGCCATAGCTAAAAAATTTAACCACAATATTCAGTGGACCCCTGCCTTAACAGGTGCCGCTGCCATAGAAGCTGTAGGAGATCCCTATCCAGAGGAGACCCATCAAATTTGTCTTGCCGCAGATGCTGTGCTTTTTGGTGCAATAGGACATCCGCGATATGATAACGATCCCTCAGCAAAAGTACGTCCTGAACAGGGGCTTTTAAAAATGCGACAAAAACTAGGCTTATTCGCTAATGTAAGACCTACATTCACTTTTCCCTCTTTATTAGATAAATCTCCTCTTAAAAAAGAGCGCATAGAAGGTACAGACCTTGTTTTTCTAAGAGAGCTTACGGGAGGAATTTACTTTGGTGAGCGTGGCAGACTGGACGGTGGCCATACCGCTTTTGATACCTGTACCTATACCCGTAAAGAAATTGAACGTCTAGCAAGAAAAGGGTTTGAACTCGCACAATCACGTTCAAAAAAATTATGCTGTGTCGACAAAGCCAATGTTTTAGAAAGTTCAAGATTATGGCGAGAAACTGTACAAGCACTAGAAAAAGATTATCCGGATGTAGAAGTGGCCTATGAATTTGTAGATGCCGTAGCTATGCGTTTGGTACAATGGCCAAATAGTTATGACGTTCTAATTACCGAAAATTTATTTGGTGATATTTTAACAGATGAGGCTTCTGTAATTTCAGGTTCCATGGGGCTTATGCCTTCTGCTTCTGTAGGAGAAACTAATGCTTTGTACGAACCCATACACGGTTCTTTTCCTCAAGCTACAGGTTTGGGTATTGCCAATCCTTTAGCTACTGTACTTTCAGCAGCTATGATGTTCGAAATGAGCTTTGGCCTCATGGAGGAGGGCAAAATGATAAGAGCGGTTGTTGATCAATCACTCGCAGAAGGAATGGTAACTGAGGACCTTAAAGAAAATGGAGAAAAAGGAATCAGTACTTCAGAGGTGGGGGATTATTTGGTTTCTAAAATTCTAGCCTCTTAAGCAGCTTGTAAAAACTAAAATTTGACGTTGAAACCAATTGACGTAAATTTAAAGTTCTAAAATTTATTGCTATGAAACTTTTAATCGCACTTACTTGTATTCTCAGTCTACAAACTTGTATTTCAAGCTCGCTTCCAACAGATCATCCTGAGCCAGTATGGATGCCCAATGGATCGATCAATCAAAATTTGAAAAGAGCCTATTTTGCTTCGGGTTGCTTTTGGTGTGTAGAGGCCATTTATGAGAGTGTGAGAGGGGTGACAGAGGTCTATTCGGGTTATTCTGGTGGTTTTACTAAAAATCCAAATTACAATCAAATCGGGACAGGGCGTACGGGTCATGCAGAAGCCGTAGAAGTAATCTATGATCCGGAAGTTGTAAGCTTCGGCACACTGGTTCAGGTTTTTTTTGGCTCACACGACCCCACTACTCCAAACCGTCAAGGACCTGATTATGGATCACAGTATCGTTCAATTGCCTTTTATACTTCAGAGCAAGAACGCGAAATAATTCAAAATTATATTGCCTTGCTGGAGGAAAAAGAAATTTTCTCTAAAGAAATTGTTACTGAAATTAAACCACTAGAGCACTTTTATTACGCAGAGGAGTACCATCAAGATTATGAAAAAAATAATCCAGATAATCCCTATGTAAGACAGGTTTCTATTCCGAGACTCAAGAAATTTCAAAATTTATATCCTGAATTATTGAAAGAAAATCACTAGACAGTGAAAAGCTTTAGTATTGAAAATAACTTTCTCAGAGCCGTTTTTCTTTCCTATGGTGCCATTCTCCATGAGTTATGGGTAAAAACAAGCGATGGAAAGGAAATCAATATAATCCAAGGACTACCAAATAGAGAAGACTATCTAACTGATGAATGGGCTCGTGGAGCCGTTATAGGTCGCTTTGCTGGCAGATTAGAAAACCCCATTCAAATTAATAATCAAAGTATACCTATCGCGCATGAAGGGGGTGTACTACTTCACAGCGGTTCGAGTGGATGGCATAAAAAGGAATGGACACTCCATACTTTAGACCCCACAAAACTTCTCTGTTTAGGATATACCTGCCCAGCAAATAGCAGTGGCTTTCCAGGTGAAGTAAATGCGCAAGTAACTTATAAATTAGAGGGTCCTATATTAAAAATCAATTATACGGCTATTCCCACTGCAACAACCCATATAAACCTCACCAATCATGCCTATTTTAATTTGAATCCAGGACAAGCCATAGGGCATCATATTCTTAAAATTAAGGCTGACTCTTATTTGGAATTGAAAGAAACACTTGTCCCTACTGGAAAAAAATTAAGGGTCCATGGCACTCCTTACGACTTTTTGGTGGCAAAACAAATTAAGAAAGTTCGTTTAGACGATTATTTTGTACTCAATCCCAATCAAGAAGATCAGGCTGTTTTATACAGCCCTGAAACGGGAATTGAAATGACAGTAAATACAAATCAACCCGGTGTCGTTGTCTTTACTCCTTCTCATTTTGAGGGGATTTGTTTTGAAACACAAAAATTTTCAAATACGCCAAATATCCCTTCCTTTCCTTCCACAGAAATTAGCGCTCATACAAAGTACTCGCATACTACAGAATTTAGGTTTGACTTAAAAAATAGGGATTAAACCGCAACCATAAAGTATAAAATATAGCTCCCATAATACTTCCTACTAAAGCACCCACCACTATATCTAATGGAAAATGTACGCCAATATAGATCCTGCTGTAAGCAATTAAAAAGGCGAGCCCCAAAAGGAGAAGAGCAATTCGTTTTTCATAAGGTTTAAATAGTGCACCAAAAAAAACAGCAAGGGCAAAAGAATTAGAGGCATGGCCCGAAAAGAAACTATAGCGTCCCCCACAGCTTGGTTTTACGAGGCGGACTAAATGCTGAATATTTTCATCATAACAAGGCCTTACTCTTCCGATTTGGATTTTGAATAGATTGGTCAGTTGGTCTGTACATAAAATAAGTAAAGCTGTAACTAATAAAAGTGAGCCCGCTTTTTCCCATGAAGATAAAAAGCCATATAATACCCACAGTATGAAATAAATAACAAAATTAGAACCCCGGTGTGTCATCAGCATCCAAAAAGGGTCAAAACTTGCCGATCCGAGACTATTGAGCCATAGAAATAATGCGATATCCCATTCTAACAGCCCTTCCATTTTAGTCTAGTTTTTCCATCTCTTCATCATAAAAAGTCAGAGCAGCTTCAATTAAAAATTGGGATTCAGATTTGAGTGTTGCTTCGTCTTCTTTATCAAACTCTTCCATCCAATGAATATCGTCATTTGCAACATTTAAAATAAATCTTGGGTATTCTGTATGAACAACAAATAAAGCGTCTTCTAAATCAGCATTATCAGCAAGTAAAAATTTAGGTAATTCCATGAGTCAATCGAATTTTAATTTAGTACTAAGATATCTAAATCGAAGAAAGAGTAAAATAGCGGAGGCAGTAAGTCCCGAAAGTAAACCTATCCAAATGCCCGTAGCTTCTAATGTTGTATAAATTCCAAGAAAATAAGCGATAGGAAATCCTATTAATCCATAAGCAAAAAAAGTAATCCCTGCCGGAATATTGACATCTTGTAAGCCTCTTAGTGCCCCTAAAACAACAGCTTGTAAACCATCTGAGAGTTGAAAAAATGCAGAAATAATCAATAAAGTAGAAGCAATTTTGACAACTTCTAAGCTGTCTTTTAATTCAAATGTATTAGAGGAGTCCAAATAAATCCAAGGGAGTATTTCATTCAGTGAGAGGAACAAAAGACAAAAAAATACATCGAAGAGAAAGATGAGTAAAAAAATAGAATGGGCCACTTCTCTTAGGCGAATACTGTCTTTTCGACCTTTCTGATTGCCAACACGAATCATGGCTGTAACACCTAGTCCCATTGCAAACATAAAGGTCATAGAGGAAAGGTTGAGTGCAATTTGGTTCGCGGCTTGGGTATTTTTACCCAAAATTCCAGAAAGCCAAATCGCAGCTGTAAAAAAGAGAACCTCAAAAAACATTTGTAGTGCTGAAGGAAATCCTAGCTTGATAATCCCCTTAAAGAGTTTAATTTGAAGATTTCGAAAACTGATTTTATTTACATACTCTTTGAACTTAGTGCTTAGTCTGATATAGAGCGCTAAATATAATAACATTGAACAACGTGCAACAAGACTGCCTATAGCTGCACCCTCTACTCCCATTTTAGGAAATATCCAGTATCCAAAAATCAGAAAATAATTCAAAATTATATTTATAATATTACCCAGTAAGGTGGCATACATCGCAGGTCTTGTATAAGAGAGGCCTTCAGAAAATTGCTTAAAGCCCTGAAAGAAAATTAATGGAATTAAAGAAATCCCTACCCATTGCAAATAGGGGTAAGCTAATACAACCACTGCTTCAGGCTGTCCCATATCAAAGAGCAAAGGCTTGCTGAGAAGTACACCCAAACTTAAAAGTAGACCAAGACCACAACAGAGAATTAAACCGTGGGTAAAGATTTTACTTCCCTTACTAACATCTTTAGCGCCATCTGCTTCGGCGATTAGTGGAGTGATTGCAGTAGAAAATCCAATTCCTAAAGACATTGCAACGAAAAAGAAGCTATTTCCTAGAGACACCGCTGCAAGCGGGGCAGTACCCAACTGCCCGACCATAATATTATCTACCAATTGAACAAAAGTATGACCCAGTAAACCAATAATGACTGGAAAAGCAAGTTTGAGGTTATAACTGAATTCTTGGGTGTAGCCTAAAAAACTTCGAATCATTCTCAAAAGACAATCAGAAACCGAAGAAATCGACAAGATACACTAAACTAGTCATGGCTGCGGCTCCCAATTCTAACTCCCTTTTATTAATGGCGTCAAAAGTATCGTTTGCAGCATGATGATAATCGAAATAGCGTTGAGAATCGGGACGCAGTCCTGATAAAACAATTTCATCATTGCGAAGTGGACCAATATCCGCCCCACTTCCACCTAGCTCAAAACGGTCTGCTAGATAAGGTTCAAAATAAGGCTCCCATGACTCGATTTTTTCAAACTGTTGTTTATTGGCTTCAAAAATAAAGCCCCGAGGGGTAAATCCTCCCGCATCAGATTCTAATGCAAAAATATGCTGTTCCTTATTTTTTTTGGCTTCATTGGCATAGGCGGTACCTCCACGAAGTCCATTTTCCTCATTCATATAAAGCACTACACGAATGGTGCGTTTAGGGCGGTAATTTATTTTCTTGAAAAGCCGTAATACTTCCATAGATTGGACAATACCAGCACCATCATCATGTGCACCATCACCAAGATCCCATGAATCTAGATGACCCCCAACTACAATAATTTCATCCGGATATTCGTTCCCTTTAATTTCACCAATGACATTATGAGAAGGTACGTCTGGAAAATTCTTACAATCTAGTTTGAGGTAAAATTTTAAGTCTTTATTCAGTGCCAACATTGAGCTTAATAACTGAGCCCCATTGGTACTAATAGCAGCTGCAGGTATTCGCATATTATTGGGTAAGTTTCCATAGCGCATGTTCCCAGTATGGGGAAGGTCGTCTAATCGAAGATTCATAGAACGAACAATCACACCTACCGCTCCTAAGCGGGCAGCTTTAGCCGCACCGTTAGAACGCTGGTTGACTGCCTGGGAGTAAGCGTCAAAGGCATGAATTAAATTTGCAGGCATGGGACCGTTGAAAAAAACAAACTTGCCTTTCACTTTTTCTTCACCTAGAGCTTCCAGCTCTTCAAAAGTCTTAACTTCTACTACCCCAGCGCGTAAACCAATGGCAGGAGTTGCAATAGAACCCCCTAAGGCACATACAGGTACATTCATACTCATTCCAGGGCCTGTAATAATACTTCCATATTCGAAAGTACCACGTACCCACTTGGGAACCATTACTTTCTGTAAATAAACCCGATCTAAACCAAGTGCCTCTAATTCTTTCTTCCCCCATTCTACAGCTCGCTCCGCATTTAAAGAACCCGAGAGACGTCCTCCTATTTTATTTGATAAATGATCCAACCAATCATAAGCCTTCCCTTCTGTAAGTGCTTGCTCATAAAAAAGCTTTATTTGTTGCTCTTGTGAAGTAGACTGAGAGTAAAGAGTAAAGCTCAATAAAAAAACAAAAAATAATATTTTGAAATCCATAGCCTTATTTGGGTGCAAATTGAGTAATATTTTCCGCACTAATAGGGTTGTCGCCAAGAATTAATAACCGCTCTACAACATTTCTTAATTCTCGAATATTACCCGTCCATGGATAACTGCTTAGCTTTTTTAAAGCCTCATCGCTAAATGTTTTTTGTTCAAGGCCCTGTTCTTTGGCAAGGAGCTCTGTAAAATAAGACACCAATAATGGGATATCTTCTTTACGCTCTTCAAGGGGGGGTACAGAAATGATAATAACTGCTAATCGATGGTAAAGGTCTTCCCTGAAACGCCCCTCTTTAATTTCTTGTATCAAATCTTTATTCGTCGCTGCAATAACTCGAACATCTACTGTTATGTCTTTTTCATTGCCCACACGTTGAATTTTTTTCTCTTGTAAAGCCCGTAATACTTTCGCTTGTGCAGCCAGACTCATATCGGCAATTTCATCTAAAAATAAAGTACCTTGATCCGCAGCCTCAAATTTTCCAGAACGGTCTTTTACTGCAGAGGTAAATGCCCCTTTTACATGACCAAAAAGTTCACTTTCTATAAGTTCAGATGGGATGGCGGCACAATTCACTTCGATAAAACTTGCCTTACTCCGTTCGCTCAGTTGGTGCAACTGGTGTGCTACTAATTCTTTACCTGTTCCATTTTCACCTGTTATAAGTACACGCGCGTCTGTAGGTGCGACTTTAGAAATCATGGCCTTCATGCTTTGCACTTCAGTGCTTTCACCTACAATGGTATATTTTTGGGCTACTTTTTTCTTTAGTTTTGAATTTTCTTTTCTTAGTGTTTTATTTTCAATTCCATGACGCACTGCTGTAAGTAAACGATTTAAATCGGGTGGTTTAGGAATAAAGTCATAAGCACCCAGTTTCATTGCTCCAACGGCTGTTTCAATATTTCCATGTCCTGTAAGCATGATAAATGGAACATTCAAACCAAGAGAATTTGCTTCCTGTAATACTTCAATACCATCCATTTTTGGCATTTTAATATCACAGAGTACAAGGTCAAAATTCTTTTTTTTCAGTGCATTGAGACCTGCTTTACCATTCTCAGCCTCTGTCACTTCATAGGAAGCATCTTCTTCAGCCAATATTTTAACCATTACTCTTCGTATAGGCTCCTCGTCTTCTATGAGTAAAATTTGATTCATTTTAAAACTGTTGGTGAATTGGTAAAGGTAACAGTACGTTGTGGAAAGGGGATTTCGATTCCCTTTTTTTCGAAAGCTTCAAAAATTGAAAATCTTAAATCACTCTTTACAATATTGGCAGAAAAACTACTGTCCACAGCAATAAATAACTCGAAAATAAGGGCACTGTCACCAAAATCTTTAAAAAGGACAAATGGTTCTGGGCTGGCAAGCACTTGCTTGTGGTCTGTTGCAATTTCTAATAATATGGATTTAATCTGTTTAGGATCACTTTTATAAGCTACCCCTACTGTAATTACTTCTTTTGTGATAATTCCATTTTCAGTCCAATTAAAGAGAATTGAAGTTAAAAACTTATGGTTGGGAATAATGAGTACTTTATTTTCTCTAGTCACGGCGCGTGTCGTTCTTAGCTTTATATTTTCAACTTGACCGATTTGACCATCTACTTCAATAATATCACCAACCAACACAGACTTATCTACTAAAATAAATATACCGGAGATAATATCCTGGATAAATGTTTGAAGCGCTAAACCAACGCCGACAAGTAGAGCAGCTGAAGCGGCAAATATTGCAGTGACATTCACTCCTATATTTTGGAGCACAATGAGAATTACTATGATGTAAATAAAATAATTGAGAAAGGAAAAAATACTTTTGAATTTTACCCTTGTATCGTTTGACAATGTCCTAAAAATGATTCTCCTCAAAATCTTGAGAAAAAAATTAGTCACCACAAAAACGACAATGACAATAAAGACAGTCTTTGGAGTAAAGCGTACTGACTCTCCAACAGTAAACTGATAATTTAATAGATTAATTATTTTATTTAGGAACTCCATAATTCTTGGGGAAGTTAGTATAAAAAACAAAACCCATCCTCATAAGAGGATGGGAAAAAATTGCTATGAAAAAGAAAAATAATACTGACATAAGAACGTCAGCATTGGATCAAATATATTATTTTTTTTTATAATCAACTGATTTATGCAAACATATCCTTTACTTTTTCAAAAAAAGATTTATCAGATTTTTCAGGGTTAGGAGTAAAATTAGGGTCTTCAAGCATTTTTTCGAAAAATTGCTGCTGTTCTTTGTTTAACTTTTTTGGCGTCCAAACATTCACATGAACAAGCAAATCTCCTGTACCAAAACCATTGACACTAGGCAGTCCCTTACCTCTAAGTCTAAGGGTTTTCCCAGATTGAATCCCTGGTTCAAGTTTGATTCGGGCTTTACCCTCTAGTAATTTTAATTCTTTAGAAATTCCCAAGGCCGCCTCTGAAATACTGATATACAAATCATAGTGCATATGGTTTCCTTCACGCACAAATGAATCATGCGGGAGTTCTTCTATCAGCACCAATAAATCCCCTGATATTCCATTGGCAGGGGCTTCATTTCCTTTTCCACTTACTTTGAGTTGCATTCCTTCTTCTACTCCGGCAGGGATTTTTATTGAAACGGTTTCTTCTTTTTTTATCATTCCTTGCGGGTCTGTGCCTGCAGGACGATTTAATAAGGTTTGACCACTCCCGCCACAAGCTGAGCAGACTGTTGAAGTTTGCATTCGGCCTAAAATAGTATTTGTGATTTTCATCACCTGTCCCCTACCGTTACAGCTAGAACATGTTCCATATTGCACCCCTGGTGCTTGAACTTTACGTGGAACCTTAATTTTTTTCTCAACCCCTTTTGCAATTTCTTCTAAGGTGAGTTTTACTCTTATTCGCATATTGGTTCCTTGGGCTCTTCTATGCCCACCTCCACCAAAACCGCCTGAGCCAAAGCCCCCTCCTCCAAAAGCACTCCCGAAGATATCACCAAACTGACTGAAAATATCGTCCATATTCATACCCCCACCGAAGCCTTGCCCCCCTTCAAAGGCTGCATGACCGTATTGGTCATATTTAGCACGCTTGTCCTCATTACCTAGGACTTCATAGGCCTCAGCTGCTTTCTTGAAATTGGTTTCTGCCGACTTATCGTCTGGATTTTTATCTGGGTGATACTGAATGGCCTTTTTCCGATAGGCCTTTTTTATCTCTGCAGCGGACGCATTTTTGGAGACTCCTAAAATTTCGTAATAATCTTCTTTCATAAATTATTGGCCTACGACCACTTTTGGATATCTAATAATACGGTCGCCAAGCTGATAACCCGTTTCAATAATATCGATAATATTTCCTTTTTCTTTTTCAGAAGGAGCAGGAATTTGAGTAATCGCTTCGTGCAGTTCTGAATCAAAAGCATCTCCTATCTTTGTTTCTGTGCTAATTAAACCACTAGACTTAAGCACCTCTTCAAATTTATTGAAGATCAATTTAAAGCCCTCTAAATCAATACTTGCTGCTCCTTTTTCAATTTGCTGATTCGCCCTGTGAAAGTCATCTAATACGGGAATTAAGGAAACGACTACCTCTTGATTGGCAGTTTTCAGTAGTTCGAGACGTTCTTTGGCAGTTCTTTTTTTATAATTCTCGAATTCAGCAAAAAGACGAAGGTATTTTTCTTTTTCTTGTTCTAATTGCTGTTCAAGCTCTTTGATTTTTTCCAACTCTTTGGATTGATCAGTCGCCTTTTTTGCTTCGCTTTTCGCGTTTACTGATTTCTTTTTCGTTGGCTTTGCTCCCTTTGTCGACATTAATAAATATTTTGATTTACAATATGCAAAAGTATTGCCAGATTAAATAAATGCCAAAATGTCATTTTTAATCCAATAGGCTTACGATTGCTTTTTCAATATCAGTAAATTGGAATTGAACTCCATGGCTACTGATTTTTTGACAACTTACCCAATGACTGTCTAGTACCAGATCACTCATTTCTCCTGCCCCCATCTTGAGTAAAAAAGCGGGGATAGGGGGAAGAAAATAAGGTCTATTCATCGCCCGTGCCAGAGCCTTCATAAATACCGTTTGCGTTACTGGGTTAGGTGCTACTGCATTATAAACACCCGCCCAATTGTCTTTTGCTGCTTTTAAAATAACAGTCGTCAAGTCATCGATATGAATCCAGGATTGGCCTTGCTTACCCGAATCAAAAGCGGTACCTAGGCCTAAATAAGTAGGGATTTTTAGAGTTCCTAATACACCTCCTTTTTTTGTTAATACTAAACCGATCCTTAGTTTGCAAATTGAAAGTCCTTCAGATTGAAATTCATCTACTTCTTTTTCCCACTGATCTACTACTTTTTGCATAAATGTTTGGGGAGAAACTTGAATTGTTTCGGTCATTATTTTACTTAAATCTGAAGGGTAAATCCCGATTGCTGAAGCACTCACAATAGAACGAATAAGATGCGTTCCTTTTTGTTTTCTTAATCCTGCTAGTAAAGTTTGTGTAGATTGGACCCTACTGTCTAATATTTCCTTTTTATAGCTAGCCGTCCAGCGTTTTGAAACAGTGGCTCCAGCGAGATGTATAATGCACCTTACTTCTTTAAAACAATTGGGGTCTATCGTGCCTTTTTTTGGATTCCATAAAAAGCCGAAAGCATTAGGAATTGCGTGAATCTGTGAAACCCGAGTTGTGAGGTAATGAATTTGGTGTCCCTCTTGAAAGAGCTTGTCGACTAATTGTTGTCCAATTAATCCTGTAGCTCCCGTAATCAATAGCTTCATTTTTTTTTTCAAAAGTAGCTATTTATGTTTTTACTGCGCGCAACATTTCCCTTTTTCCAGGAGGGCCGGGCAAACGTTCAACTTCAAACCCAACCGCTTGTAAGGCTCTTCTAACAGACCCTTTGGCACAATAGCTCACCCATACTCCTTTGGGATTTAGAAGATCAAAGCATTTTTTCATCCATTGTTCCTCCCACAGCTCGGGTTGGGCATGCGCTCCAAAAGCATCGTAAAAAATCAGATCAAAAAGCTGATTTGTTTTGAATTGCTCAAATAAAACCTCCCGTTTTGTAAAATTAAAATTCGCATTCAGCTTATGCTGCTGTTCCCATGAAAGCTTAGAAAATTCATCGAATGTATGCGGTTTCTCTGATGTGATACATTGAGAATAGTTAAGAAGTTTGATTTCATTTTGCGATAGCGGATACGCTTCTATAGCCGTATAATTTATTGAGCTTGGAGCGTGGTAAAGGTAGGATAAGTATGAGATTAGGCCTGTACCATAGCCCATTTCTAATACAGAGCAGCTTAAGTGAGGATTTGCTTCTTGCCAGAAACGAAGCCCTCGCTCTATATATACAAACTCGGATTCAGTTCGGGCACCATGATGTGAATGATAGGTTTCTCTAAAGGCTTCAATCTTAAGAGTTGAAGAACCATCTTTAGTGAGCACTTGAGTTCGATCTAGTTTCATTTTCAAATTTAATTACCTTTTTCATTAAGCTTTGTCAAGAAATAAAAAACTCGTAATAAAAAGTTTAAGATGAAGTAAAAGTTTCGAAAAAGATTTAATTTTACTAGTAGAATAACCGCTTAAATGAAGATAGAAAAAATTCATCAGTCAAAAATCAACCAAATTGATTTTGATACGCTTGCTTTTGGAAAAAATTTTACTGACCACATGTTTATTTGTCAGTATAAAGGAGGTAAATGGCAAAACCCTGAGATTAAACCTTATGCGCCAATTACGCTAGATCCTTCTGCAAGTGTACTCCATTATGGACAGGCTATTTTTGAAGGAATGAAAGCCTATAAAGACGATGAAAATAAAATTTGGTTATTTCGTCCTGAAGAAAACTTTAATCGCTTAAATAAATCTGCCAAACGGCTTCAAATACCAGAATTTCCAGCTTCTTATTTTTTTGAAGGTCTGGCACAATTATTAACGCTAGATCATGAGTGGATAAAGCCAGGAGAAGGAAATTCGCTTTATGTGCGCCCTTTTGTATTTGCCAACCAAGCCACTGTGCAAGCTACTGCCTCTCAAGAGTATTTATTTATGATTATCTGTGCTCCAGTAAAATCCTACTATAGCGGTGGAGAAATTAATGTGTTGATAGCAGAGGAATTCAGTAGAGCTGCTGATGGGGGTGTTGGTTATGCCAAAGCAGCCGGAAATTACGCTGCTCAATTTTATCCTACCTCACTCGCTTTAAAAGAAGGATTTCAGCAAATTATTTGGACTGATGCAAGTTCCCATGAATATATGGAAGAAGCCGGTACTATGAATATCTTTTTTAGAATCGATGATACCCTGATTACTGCACCAGTTAGTGATCGAATATTAGATGGTGTAACACGAAAAAGCATTATAAAACTCGCAGAGCACCAAGGGATAAAAGTAGAAGAAAGGCCGATAAAAGTAGATGAAATCAAAAAAGCCCACGCCCAGGGTAGCCTTCAAGAAATTTTTGGCTCAGGAACAGCTGTAGTCGTTCTGCCTATAAATAGTTTTTCGCATCAAGGAACAACCTATAAGCTCCCTGAAGCTACGCCTATTGCCTTAGAATTAAAAACAAAACTAGTAGCCATTCAGTATAATAAGGCAGAAGATCCCTTTGGCTGGAGAAAAGAAGTTACTGTTTAGTCTTCTTCAATAATTGCCTTTAAATTGGGCTTAAAATAATTGGGCCCTTTCAAAACTTTCCCGTCGTCCCTGTAGATCGGTTTTCCATCTTCTCCTAGTTTACTCATATTACTTCTTTGAATTTCATCAAAGATGGCTTCCATTTTTTCTTGAAAACCATGAGATATAATGGTGCCACACAATATGTAGAGCATGTCTCCAAGGGCATCACCCACCTCTACAAGGTTTCCTTCTTTTGCGGCTTCAAGATATTCCTCATTTTCCTCTTTCATAAGATTAAATCGAAGTGTAGTTGTCGCTTCATTTAAAGCGGCGGTTGGTTTGTTTTCAATACCCAGGCCATAAGCTTGATGAAATAAAGTCACCGCTTCAATTGGTTTATTTAACATAGTACCTTAAATATATATGGATTATTTATTTCTAAATTAGACAAAAAATTAAAAGATGTTTTCATTTGGTCAGTTAATCTTTGCCTTGTGGTTTTTGATAGGATTTACGCTCATCATCATTTATTCCTACCTATCTGATAAGAAAGCGCAACCAAATTATTTCAAGGGGAGCTATAAAATACTTATTGGATTTTTTATCGCATTTGGTGTTTTAGTTTTAATTAAATACATGACGCAGCAATGAAGACGTGGCTTTTTATTTTTCTAGGCGGAGGCTTAGGAAGTCTTTTTAGGTATCTGATAAGTAAATTAATCCCCTTTACTAAAACGGGTTTCCCTTGGCCTACTTTAATCGCAAATTTTATAGGATGCCTCCTAATAGGACTCTTGTTGGGTTGGGCCTTAAAAACTCAAAGTATGCGTTCTGACTTCTATTTGTTTGCTGCAGTTGGCTTTTGTGGTGGACTCACCACTTTCTCGACCTTCAGTTTAGAAAATATGGCCTTTCTCCGCTCAGGAGACTATTTAAACTTCATGCTTTATACGCTTTTAAGCCTTGTGGGGGGGCTTCTTTTTGTGGTATCGGGAAATTTGATTTTTAAATATTTCAACTGATTCTCTTTTTTTTGCCTATTTCATAATTATTACATTTTATTTTTAAGATACCCCTAATTTTTAGGGGGTCTATTTTTTTTATTTATAAAAATCAAAAATAATACCCCTTATAAATAGAGGGTCTTTATTTATTAAAGGTAGTTTTGACCATCAAATTTATTGAAATGAAAAAAAATTACTCAATCATCGCACTCGCAATTGTAGCAATTGCCTTTGCGCCAGCAAGTGTATCAGCTCAAGAAGCTGACAGTGAAAAAGAAGCAACTTTTAATCTCAGTGGTTCTGTAGATACTTACTTTAGATCTAGTTTTACAGAAGATCCAGTAGCGCCAGGCACTTCTTTTGCTAATCTCAATGGTTTCGCTCTTGGGATGGCGAACTTCATCGTTTCTTATGAAGGAGAAAAATCAGGTTTTGTCGCTGATGTCGTATTTGGTCCCAGAGGTTCCGACGCCGTTTTTGGTTCGGTAGGAAATTCCTCAGAATTAGTCAATCAGCTCTACGCCTACTACAACTTAGGCGATGGGGTCACTGTTACTATGGGTAATTTTAATACTTTTTTAGGCTATGAAGTAATCTCTCCAGCAGCCAATTTCAATTACTCGACTTCTTATATGTTTTCTTATGGTCCTTTTTCACATACGGGGCTAAAATTAGATTTCGAATTAGCTGAAGATATTTCCTTAATGCTCGGTGTATTTAATCAGACAGATGAAACCGAAGCAAATTATTCACGCTATACAGCCTTTGGAGCCCAACTCGGTCTGTACGGTCAATATCTCAACTTCTTAGGCGGGGATGGCTATGCTCAAATAGACTATACAGGTGGTTTTGATTTAGGCAATACTTTTTTCTTAGGAATTAATGCAACTTCAGCCTCTTTAGAAGGTGATATGGGTTTTGCCGGAGTCGCCTTATACCCACAACTCACTACAAGTGATAATTTTGCGATCGGCTTGAGGGGTGAGTTCTTTTCAGAAACAGATGGCTTTGGCGCTTTAGTTTCTGAAGGTGATGCAGATAATTTCTCCTTGACACTTACGGGAAGCTATACTTCTGGCAATTTTATTTTCAAACCTGAACTAAGAATTGACAGTGCTTCCTCTGAGATTTTTGCCATCAGTCCAACTGAGACAGCTGACAGCTTGACTTCATTTGTTATGGCAATGATTTATTCATTCTAATTTTTATAAACTCAATATCATGAAAAAAATAGAAGCAATTATTAGAAAGTCAAAATTTGACCAAGTCAAAGAAGCACTTCACAATGTAGAAGTCAACTTTTTCAGCTACTGGGATGTGACGGGTGTCGGAAATGAAAAAGAAGGACATGTATACAGAGGGATTTCTTACAGTACTTCTGAAATTCAAAGAAGATATCTTTCTGTCGTAGTCAATGATGACTTTGTTCAGCCTACTATAGAGGCGATTTTAAAATCAGCAGCATCAGATAAAGTAGGAGATGGTAAAATATTTATTCTTCCAGTAGAAGAAGCCTACCGAATTCGCACAGGTGAAAAAGGAGGTAAATCACTAAACTAAAAACTTAAAAAAATGGAAACAGCTTTATTTACAGCAAATAACGTATGGATGATGATCTGTACAGCCCTTGTATTTTTTATGCACTTGGGATTCTCATTTCTCGAAATTGGACTCACAAGACAAAAAAATGCAGTTAATATTTTATTTAAAAATTTCTTTGTAATCACAGCAGGTCTTTTGCTCTATTGTTTGGGCGGGTTTAATCTTATGTATCCTGGATTTGATGAAGGCGCTATGGGCTTTTTCAAATTTGCTGGTTTCGGAATTACTGCCCCTGAGGGAGGCATGACAATTGAATATGCAAGTGGAGGATATACGTGGTGGACTGATTTTCTCTTCCAAGGGATGTTTGCAGCTACAGCAGCTACGATTGTTTCTGGAGCGGTGGCAGAACGCATCAAATTAAACAGCTTTATGCTTTTCACTATTTTCTATGTTGGTATTGTTTACCCCATTATCGGTTCATGGAAATGGGGAGGAGGATTTTTAGACCAATGGGGATTTTATGATTTTGCAGGTTCTACACTTGTTCACTCGGTCGGTGGATGGGCCGCACTAATCGCCATCTATCTTTTAGGTGCCCGTATCGGAAAATTTGATAAAGAGGGAAACCCGAAAGCCATACCTGGGCACAATATCCCACTAGCTGCCGCTGGTGTCTTAATTCTCTGGCTCGGATGGTTTGGTTTTAATGGCGGTTCTGTACTTTCTGCAGATCCTGAACTTACCTCGCTAACTTTAGTTACGACTTGCCTTGCTGCTGCTGCAGGAGGGGTGTCTGCTGCTTTATTTTCAAATTTACTTTATAAAAACTTTGACTTGACCATGTTCATGAATGGCGTTTTAGGGGGGCTTGTTGGTATCACAGCTGGCGCAGATCAGATGAGTCCCACAGACGCTATTTTAATAGGAATTATTGCGGGAGTCATTATTGTATTAGGAATTGCATTAATTGACAAATTAAAATTAGACGATCCTGTTGGGGCGGTAGCCGTACACCTTATTTGTGGTATCTGGGGCACACTAGCGGTTGGAATTTTTGGTGCAATGGCAGGTGTTGATCAATTTATCGCCCAACTTATCGGAGTGGGTATCGTAGGTGTATTTTCTTGTATTACAGCCTTTATTATACTCTTCGCGATAAAGAAAACAGTAGGATTACGTGTTGATTCGGAAGAAGAAATCAAAGGGTTAGACCTAATGGAGCACGGTATGGACGCCTACTCTGATTTCCGATTAAACCAACATTAATAAAACATCCATAACCAGCCAATCCATAATTGAGAACAAAAACCTCCTATTCTTATTAGGAGGTTTTTTTTTAGTTATATTTGAAATAAAACACGATGAAGTACTTCTTCCTAATTCTATCCTTTAGCTGCTTTTTTTTAACTAAAGCACAAGATCAAAACACTTCGGCTGCAGAAGGCCCTTATTCACAATTAATCATCAGAGGTGCCACCTTAATCAATGGGAATGGAGCCCCCCCTATTGGACCTGTTGATATTACTGTAGAAAATAATAAAATCGTAGGAATTGATGTCGTAGGTTACCCAGGGGTAGCAATAGACGATTCTAAGAGACCCGTATTAAAAAAAGGAGGAAAAGAGATAGAGGCAAATGGCCACTATATACTTCCTGGATTTATTGATATGCATGGACATATTGGAGGAGTTGCTCAAGGGGCAGATTGGGATTATGTTTTCAGACTTTGGCTTGCTCATGGAATAACAACAGTACGCGAACCCAGTGGACGAGGTATCGCTTATGCACTTGATCTGAAAGAAAGAAGTGCCAAAAATGAGATTATAGCACCACGTGTATTGGCTTATACTGGATTTGGACAGGGTAGTAAAAGTCCAATAGATTCTCCAGAAGCGGCACGCGAATGGGTTAGAGAAAATGCAAAAAAAGGAGCTGATGGAATCAAGTTTTTTGGAGCAGAACCCGAAATCATGAAAGCCGCATTGGAAGAAAATAAAAAATTAGGTTTGCGATCCGCTTGCCATCACGCACAGCTAAGCGTAGCCCGGTGGAATGTGCTTCACTCTGCCAGAGCCGGTTTAACAACCATGGAACATTGGTATGGTTTGCCTGAGGCCTTATTTGAAGACAGAACTGTTCAAGACTATCCTTTAGATTATAATTATCAAAATGAGCAACATCGTTTTGGAGAAGCTGGAAACCTCTGGAAACAGGCAGCTAAGCCTTATTCTGCACATTGGAATAAAGTAATGAACGAATTGATAGACCTAGACTTTACACTCGTTCCTACATTTAATATTTATGAAGCCAGTAGAGATTTACATCGTGCGCGAAGAGCAGAATGGCACGAAGACTATACACTCCCCTCGCTCTGGCGTTTTTATCAGCCTAGCAAAATTTCTCATGGTTCTTACTGGCATTATTGGGGAACAGAGGAAGAGGTCTCTTGGAAAGAAAATTATAAACTCTGGATGACTTTTATCAATGAATATAAAAATAGAGGTGGAAGGGTATCGGCAGGTTCTGATTCTGGATTTATTTTCCAACTCTATGGTTTTGCCTATATCCGCGAACTGGAAATGCTTAGAGAAGCTGGATTTCATCCGCTAGAGGTAATTCGTGCAGCTACTCTTAATGGTGCAGAAGCCTTAGGTATCGATCAGCAAACAGGCTCTGTGGCCATAGGTAAAGACGCAGATTTTGTAATAGTAGAAGAAAACCCTTTAGAAAATCTTAAAGTTCTCTATGGTACAGGCGCTATTAAATTAACAGAAGCCAATGAAGTAGTACGAGTAGGAGGCGTAAAATACACCATCAGACAAGGAGTTATTTACGACGCTAAAAAACTACTTTCTGAAGTAAAAATAATGGTAGAAGAAGCCAAAGCCAAAGAAAACTTTACGATTACTCAACCCGGAGACTAACTTTTCTTTTTTGTGAAACGACTGGTATTATTGATGCATTGCCCTGACAAAAAGGGGATCATTGCAGCGGTTACTAATTTTATCAATCAAAAAAATGGCAATATTGTCTATATCGATCAGTATGTAGACCGTGTTCAGGGGGCCTTTTTTATGCGTGTGGAAGTAGAGGGAGTCTTTGACTTGCCAAGCTTCGAGCGCTTTAAATTAGATTTTCAAAAAGAGCTGGGTATTCATTTTGAAATGCAGTGTAGTTTTTATCTCGCTGACCTGCTGCCTAAAATGGCCGTTTTTGTTTCTAAATACGACCATTGCCTTTATGATATACTTGCCCAACAACGCTCTGGAAAGCTGGCTTGTACGATTCCATTCATCATAAGTAATCACAATGATCTAGCCTCTATAGCTGAACAGTTTTCTATCCCTTTTTATCATATTCCTGTCACTAAAAACAGTAAAGAAAAAGCAGAATTAAAACAACTTGAATTACTCCAAAAATACGAAGTGAACTGTATCGTATTGGCGCGCTATATGCAGATACTTTCCTCGCGAATTATTGATGTTTACCCTTCAAAAATTATTAATATACATCATTCTTTCTTACCTGCTTTTCCAGGAGCCAAACCCTATCATTCTGCCTTTCAACGGGGGGTAAAGATTATTGGTGCCACCAGTCATTATGTTACAGAGGAATTAGACGCTGGCCCTATCATAGAACAAGATATAATCAGGGTATCACACAGTCATGAAGTAAAGGACTTTATCTCAAAGGGGCAAGAACTTGAGCGCGTTGTTTTACTCAGGGCCTTAAAGCTTCACTGTGAAAGAAAAATTATGACCTATAACAATAAAACAATCGTTTTTAATTAGCAGACTGAAGAAAGTTTAATAGCTCACTATTAAACTGCTCGGGCTTATCAATATTGACGACATGTCCAGATTGTTTTAAAACCAATAATTTTGATTTGCGATGAAGTTTTACAATCTTTTTGACAAAAGGAAGAAACATATAGTCTTGACTCCCCATTATGTATAAAGTTGGAATTCTAACCTCTTGTCCTCGAATCGTTTTTAATAGTGGCAGGAGTTTTGAGGTCAGTTTATACCACTTTCTAAACTCTTTTTCAGAGATTTTCTTTGCTTCTTGAATAAAAAGTGCTCTTGAGCGGCGATGCGCTTTATAGGGCATAATTACATAGGCAAAAAAAGTATAAATCCAGATAAAAGGCAATATAGTTTGAGTGAGTTTCCCCAAGAACATAAGAATCCTAGACTGTATATTCAGATTGAGGATGGCCCCCCCTAAACCAATTTTTTCTATCCTATTGGGATGGGTATGCATCATCTTTTGGATTAAAATACTACCAAGTGAAATCCCTACAAAATGAGAACGTTTTATGCCGCAACAATCTAACACCTCAATTAAATCGGAAATAATTAAGGGAAATGAATACTCTTGGTCAGTGGATGAATCTATCGACTTTCCGTGTCCTCGAAGATCCACTAATAAAATATTAAAATAGGCGCTAAAAAAACGAACTTGATTAAACCAAATCGAAGAATTTCCCCCAGCCCCATGGATAAATGTGACCCATTGTTCTGAATTATTTTTTGCCTTATATACTGTGTAGTGCAGCATTACAATAGTTTTCTTTGCTCTAAATGATAGGCCATTTCTTCTTGCAGTTTTTGCGCTTCTTTAGCGGCAGCTTCTGCAAAATCTTTCCCTTGAGAAGCATATAGTATTCCACGAGAAGAATTTACTAAAAGCCCACATTGTTTATTGAGACCCGCCTCAGCAACTTCTTTAAGACTTCCACCTTGAGCTCCTACACCTGGCACTAATAAAAAGGCCTCTGGAATAATTTTTCTGATGTCTGATAGAGCAGCAGCTTTAGTGGCCCCAACCACATACATTAATTGCTGAGCGCCTTCCCAATTCTTACTCTTTTCAAGGACTTTTTCGTAGAGTTTTTGTCCTGCTGATTCAGTAAATTGAAAGTCACTCGCTCCAGCATTTGAGGTAAGCGCAAGTAAAATTCCAAATTTATCTTTATACGACAAAAAAGGCTCTACCGTATCTTTACCCATATAAGGCGCTATCGTTACTGCATCTACATTATAAGTTTCAAAAAATGCTTTTGCATAACGGCTCGCCGTATTTCCTATGTCCCCTCGTTTGGCATCTGCAATTATAAAGTGCTGGGGATACTTTTGTTTTAAATAGCGCGTAATTTTATCAAAGGCTTTCCATCCTTCCAAACCATAGGTCTCAAAAAAAGCCAAATTGGGCTTATAAGCTACTGCATAAGAGTGAGTAGCGTCGATTATAAATCGGGCAAACTCATAAAGTGGATCCTTACTTTTATTAAACTGAGGAGGTAATTTCTCTAAATCAATATCCAGTCCTATGCAGAGAAAAGACTTTTTTAAGCGTATTTGTTCAAAAAGTGCCTCTTGCGTCATAGTACTTCCCCCGCTTCTTTGAGCTTTTCAGTATTTTGATGTAACTGTAACTCATCAATTAGTTTTTGAATATCTCCATTTATTACATTCGGCAAATCATAAAGTGTAAGGCCAATACGATGATCTGTAACTCGCCCTTGGGGGTAGTTGTAAGTTCTAATTTTAGCTGATCGATCTCCCGAGGAAACCAAAGAATTTCTTTTTTCAGCATCAGAAGCTAATTTTTTTGATAGTTCCAATTCATATAAACGTGAGCGCAATACCTTTAATGCTTTCTCTTTGTTTTTATGCTGGGACTTTTGATCTTGACATTGGGCTACAATCCCTGTGGGCTCATGTGTTAAGCGAACGGCAGAGTAAGTTGTATTCACTGACTGTCCCCCAGGACCGGAAGAACAGAAAAAATCTATGCGCACTTCATTCATGTCAATTTCAACATCAAATTCTTCTGCCTCTGGCAGTACCATAACCGTGGCAGCTGAAGTATGAACCCTCCCTTGGGTTTCAGTTTGAGGCACACGCTGGACCCGATGGACTCCAGATTCATATTTCATTGTGCCATAAACATCTTCTCCTGATACTTCAAAAATCACTTCTTTAAATCCTCCTGCTGTACCCTCACTTGCATCTACTAAACTTACACTCCATTTATTAGATTGGCAATATTTAGTATACATCCTGTATAAGTCTCCTGCAAAAATACTGGCTTCATCCCCCCCTGTTCCAGCTCTAATTTCAATCACTACGTTTTTTGCATCTTCAGGGTCTTTGGGGATTAGTAAAAATTTAATTTCTTCTTCTAAATTAGGCAGTTTTTCTTTGGCTTCTTCTATTTCTAATTTAGCCATAGCGAGCATCTCAGCGTCTTTTTCATTTTTAAGGAGCTGCTCTGCTTCTTTAAGGTTGGAAAGTAGATTTTTATAGCTTTTGGCTTTTTCAACTAAAACCGTTAGGTCTTTATATTCTTTATTGAGTTGTATATACCTTTTTTGATCCGCAATAATATCAGGTTGAATAATCAGATCTGATACTTCGTCAAAACGCTGTTGTATAATTTGAAGTTTTTCTAACATGGTAGCACAAATTTACAAATTGTGAATTGATTATTCCTCTTATTCTTCAATGACGATCCGAAATTCTATCTTTAAAAAATCTTTCATTTTAACCCCTAAAAAAGAAGGTAAATTAATCTCATAGCGTGTTGGGGTCAGTTCAAATTCACCCACTAATTCGAGGCCATCGGTTGATTTTAAAAGACTGGCTTTAATCATTTGACTAAGGGGTACGCCATGAAATTCAAGTATTCCCGTGATATTGAGCGAGTCTGAATCTGTACGAATTTGGTCAGAATAGAACTTAATTTCAGGAAATCGAAGTGCTTCTAAAACTTCTAAGGAATGTGCATCGCGTCCAGAATTATTACTGTCAAAGTCACTAATTTTTGCTAAAAGTGCAATTTTAGAAAGCACTTTTGTTTTTGTATCAAATACCGCAATTCCTTTTATCTTAGAATTAGTCCCTTCCCAATCATGCAAGACATGTGTTCCTTCATAACGAATAAAAGAGTGCGCTTCATCGACTTTTCTTTGTTCTTCTTGTGCCGTTAGGAGGGATTGAAATATGAGAAAAAAGAAAAAAAACCGCATGCTATTAAAATTTAAAGACAAGAATAGCAGCTGCATAGGCCCCAAAAGCAGTAAAAGCAGAAGCTCGATGTAGTTTTTTATTGTGCTCTGCCAGTAAATTGGTAGCCGTCATCGCAGTAAAATGAAGTGAGGCTAAATATTTATGTGCTTTAGCAGAACTTAATCCTTTATTTTTATTATTGCTTAAAGGGGGCGGAGCAAAAAGTGACAATCCCGCTCCAGTGAAGTAACTGATTGAAGTTAGATTGCCCACCATTTTATGTGTTTCATACAATTCAAATTTTTGATTGTAAAGCTGGGTTCCAAGCAGACCCTGAGCTATCATTCCTCCAAGAGTAATAAAGCCTATGGTTTGATGTACTATAAGCATTTTTCGCCTCAGTTTGAGTTCTTTTTCTCGTTGTTCAAGGGTTAATGGAGCCCAATTTATTTTTCTTAATAAACCCTTTTCACCCCAAAGCAAGCGCTGTGTAAATACCATTTTCTCTGGTAATAATTGCACTTTTTCAGGCTCTGTATCTTCCCTTATAAGGGTAAATAAATCCTCTTGTGCTCTTGCTTTTGCTATACCCAAAAACAATACTAGTTGTAGAAGTATTATTGACTTTTTTTGCATTTTTAAGGGTATTCGTAAGACCCATAAGGCGTATTTAGGAGTACACTCTTTTTAGGGGCAGACTCTACCCTGCCTACAATTTGAGCGTCTACATTAAAGCTTTTTGAAATAGAAATAATTTGATCTGCAAAGTTTGGTGATACATAAAATTCCATTCGATGCCCCATATTAAAAACCTGATACATCTCTCTCCAATCTGTAGCGGATTCTTTTTGAATAAGCTCAAAGAGAGGTGGAATTGGAAAGAGCGAATCCTTAACAACTTTCAGTTGGTCAATAAAATGTAAAATTTTGGTTTGAGCTCCCCCACTACAATGTATCATTCCATGAATTTGTTTTCTGTCAATGGATTTAAAAATTTGATGAACAATTGGAGCATACGTCCGTGTAGGAGACAGCACTAACTTTCCGACGTCTAAAGGCACGCCCTCTAAAATATCAGTAAGCTGTTTTGAACCTGAATAGACGAGCTCTTTTGGCAACTGAGGGTCAAAACTTTCAGGATACTTTTGAGCTAATTCTTTAGAAAAAACATCATGGCGTGCAGAGGTTAAACCATTGCTTCCCATACCGCCATTATAGGCTGATTCATAAGTTGCTTGACCTGAAGAAGAAAGCCCTACTATTACATCACCCGCCTGTATATTGGCATTATCAATTATATCTTCCCGGGCAATGCGAGCAGTAACTGTTGAATCAACTATAATAGTGCGCACTAAATCTCCTACATCAGCAGTTTCGCCCCCTGTACTTTTTATTGTAATCCCCCATTCATTTAAATTATCTAATAAAGCCTCCGTTCCTTCAATAATGGCCTTTATCACTTCCCCAGGAATAAGATTTTTATTTCTACCAATTGTTGAAGAGAGCAATATATTTTGTGTAGCACCCACACAGAGTAAATCATCTGTATTCATGATTAACGCATCCTGGGCAATTCCTTTCCAAACAGATAAATCTCCTGTTTCTCTCCAATACATATATGCCAAAGAGGATTTTGTACCTGCACCATCTGCATGCATTACAAGAGCATGAGCGGAACTGCCTGTAAGTACATCTGGAATAATTTTACAAAACGCATTGGGGTAAAGCCCTTTGTCAATTTTTTTTATGGCTTGGTGGACTTCTTCTTTTTGAGCAGAAACACCCCGCTGTACATATCTGTCAGACATGGTTAATTTTTATTCAAAAATAGCGGTTTTAGACGAACATGCCGCGTAATTAAAAGATACTTATCAACGAACAAACAACAACTCTCTGTATTTGGCGAGTGGCCAAAGTGAGTCCTCTACTGTAAGTTCTAGTTTATCACACTGGTAACGTATAGAAGTCAGAAAAGGCTTTACTTCACTTTCGTAATGCAAGGCTCTTTTATGAAAATCTGTGAGTTGATTTCCCTTTTTACGCGCAGCGATCATTTTTGTTACTCCTTCATTGATTTGGGCTATATAATTTGAAATACTTTCAAGAAGAATAAGCTGTTCACTGGCATATTTTTTAAAGCCAGTCCCATAAATTTCTTTTAAGCCTTGGATATTTTCAATTAAAATATTTTGATAGCGTATCGCCGTTGGAATAATATGATTTCGAGCCATATCACCCAGTGTACGACTTTCTATTTGAATGGTAGAGATATAGGCTTCTAGATCTACCAGCAAACGCGCTTCAAGCTCTCTTTTTGAAAAAATAGAAAGGCCTTCAAATAATTCAACACTAGCAGCCTGGGTATAACTCGTTAATTGAGAAGGTGTTGAACTTGGAGTCTGTTCTTCCTCTTTTAAATTTTCTATACTTAATTCGGGCTTAATCGTTGCGATGGTTTCTCTGAGTACATTAAAAATGGCATCGTCTTTCTTCATTTTTTTCTTATCGATAAACTGATCAACCGCCGTTTTAAATTCGATGAGTTGTGCCGTGACCACTGCATTTATGACAGTAATCAGTTTGGAACAATTGGATTTAGCGCCTACTGTTCTAAATTCAAATTTATTCCCTGTAAAGGCAATGGGGGCAGTACGATTTCGGTCTGTATTATCTAATAAGATTTCGGGTATTTTTCCAATCACATTTAATTTGAGGTCCGTTTTCTCCTCAGGGGAAAGTTTTCCTTTTGAAACATTTTCAAGGTCCTCCAGAACTTCTAATAAGTAATTTCCAATAAAAACAAAAAGATCAGACGTAGGCGCTTCATTTTTACCGATCCTCAAATCATTACTTGCAGAAACTGTTGCTGCACGGATTAGCTCTTTATATTTTAAAATTGCTGCAATTGTATTCACGAAAAAAGAGAGAAACTGCAAATTACTCATAGGGGTTTTTCCTGGACTTAATAAATTAATACCTGCATTATTATTAAGAGACCAATTGATGTGTTTTCCAGAGCCATTGATTTTATCAAATGGCTTTTCGTGTAAAAGAACAGTAAAATTATGTCTGAGCGCTATTTTATTCATAAGATCCATCATTAGGATATTATGATCTACAGCTAGATTCGCATTTTCAAAAACGGGTGCTACTTCATATTGCCCTGGAGCTACTTCATTGTGTCTCGTTTTTATGGCAATCCCTAAAGCGCTGCATTCATTTTCTAAATCTTGAAAAAAAAGACCCACCCGTGCAGGTATTGAACCAAAATAATGATCGTTCAGTTCTTGGCCCTTAGAAGGTGCGTGACCTAAAAGGGTTCGGCCAGTGAGCATCATATCAGGCCGAGTCAATGCCAAGCTTTTATCGATCAGAAAAAATTCTTGTTCCCAGCCTAAAGTAGCATAAACCTTAGTGGCTGATTTGTCAAAATAACGACAAATTTCAAAGGCTGCCTCATCCAACTTTTGAAGCGACTTGATAAAGGGTGTTTTGTAATCAAGTGCTTCTCCTGTATAAGAGACAAAAATAGTGGGTATACACAGCGTATTTTCATAGATAAATGCAGGGGAAGTGGGATCCCAAGCTGTATAGCCTCGTGCTTCAAATGTATTACGAATACCACCACTTGGAAAACTAGAAGCATTGGGAATCTGCTGAACCAATTGCTCACCGTCAAATTTTTCAATCTGAGCGCCAGAAGCATCCAAATCAAAAAAAGATTCGTGTTTTTCAGCTGTGGTTCCTGAAAGGGGCTGAAACCAATGTGAGTAATGCGTCGCTCCCTTGTTAATCGCCCATGCTTTCATAGCAGAAGCAATTTGGTCTGCCAAGGCTGTACCCATCGGAGTCCCTTTTTCAATACTGAGTTGCATCTGCTTAAAGGCATGATCACTTATATATCTTTGTAATTGCCTGTTATTAAAAACATTCTCCCCAAAATCGGAGGATAAGCTCTTTTTAAATAAAGGAAGTTCAGCTGGGCTTGCCAATTTTTCAATATTTTTTTTTCGTAATGTATCCATGGGTATTTGGTGTCTACTAAGTTGTTAACAAATTTAATTATTTTGAATATTTAATAGTGATTTTACAAAAAAATGAAAATAAATAAATTTTACCCTTAAAAAAATAGGGGGTTTGCAAAAATAATAGTTTGTTAATTTCTTTAGGGTATTAAATTATTGGGGGGTTGCATAAAATTTTATTTTTGTGAAAAATTATTAATATCATGAGCAAAGCAAAACTTGAGTATCTTTGGTTAGATGGTTATCAGCCAACTGCTAATTTACGCAGCAAAACAAAAATTGTATCCGATTTTAAGGGAACTTTAGCGGATTGCCCAATGTGGTCATTTGATGGTTCCTCAACACGACAGGCAGAAGGAAATGCTTCAGATTGTTTATTAAAACCTGTTGCTTTATATGAAGATCCTGATCGTAAAAACGGTTGGTTGGTCATGACTGAAGTATTAAATGCTGATGGAACGCCTCACGTATCTAATGGCCGTGCCACTATCGATGACGATGATGATGATTTTTGGTTTGGATTTGAACAAGAGTACTTTTTGTGGGACCCAGAGTCCAACCTTCCTCTTGGCTTTCCAAGAGACCAAACCCCTCAAGGTCAGTTTTACTGCTCTGTTGGTGCAAAAAATGCATTCGGTAGAGAAATGATCGAAGAGCATTTAGACCAATGTCTTGAAGCTGGAATCAATGTAGAAGGGATCAATGCGGAAGTAGCTTCTGGACAATGGGAATACCAATGTTTTGCTAAAGGTGCTAAAAAAGCAGGAGATGAAATGTGGGTGTCTCGCTACTTATTAGAGCGTTTAGGTGAAAAATACGGTCTGGCGATCGATTGGCATCCCAAACCATTAGGCGATACAGACTGGAATGGTTCTGGTATGCACGCTAATTTCTCAAATGAAGTATTAAGAACTTGTGGTTCTAGAGAAACCTATGAGAAAATTTGTGAAGCCTTCCGCCCTGTTGTTAAAGAACATATCGAAGTGTATGGAGCACACAATGAACAACGCCTTACTGGAAAACACGAAACACAATCTATCGATCAATTTAGTTTTGGGGTTTCAGACCGAGGTGCATCGATTAGAATTCCAATTATGACGGTTGAAAATGGATGGAAAGGTTGGTTAGAAGACAGAAGACCTGCTTCTAATGGTGATCCTTATAAAATCGCTTCTCGAATTATCAAAACAGTCAAGTCTGCCTAACATAATTACTGTTACTAAATACAAATCCCCTAATAGTATTAGGGGATTTTTTTTAGCTAAACATTTGATAGATAAAGAGCGCGTAAAAAGAGAGTAAAAAGAGTCCCTCATACCTTCCTAACCGCATGAATCTGGGAAAGAAGACTAAGGGCAATATAGAAATTGATACTGCGAGCATCCAATACATATCATTGGATAGTAATGCTTGGTCTACAATCTGTATGGGATGAATTAAAGCGGTGGCACCCATAACGGCAAGAATATTAAAAATATTGGATCCGATAAGGTTTCCAAGTGATATGGCTTTCTCTTTATTGATTATCGCAATTATAGAGGCTGAAAGTTCGGGTATGCTAGTCCCTATAGAGATAACAGAAATACTCACAATACGTTCACTCACCCCCATTGATTGTGCTATAGAGACAGCTGATCCAACCAATACTTCAGCTCCTAACCAAAGACAAAAGCTTCCCAAAAGCAGTAGTCCTATCATTTTTTGTAAAGTCAATTCTATTTGATTGACCTCAAGTGATTCTTCAATTACGGCCTTTTTTTGAAAAACTAAAATTACCAGAAGAAATAAAACTAATGCTATTAATAAAATACCTCCCTCGACCTGCGAGATAATACGATCATCTACAAGAAAAAAGTAAAATAAAAAAGTAGCCAAAATCATGATGGGCCAATCCGTTTTATAAAAACTTTTTGTCACATTTATAGGTGAAATCACAATGACAGTACCCAAGACAAAAGCTAAATTGGCAATATTTGATCCTACAATATTTCCTAATGCCAGGTCAGGAAATCCTTTTAAGGCAGATTTTATACTGACAATTAATTCTGGTGCTGAGGTCGCAAAAGAGACTACCGTCATCCCAATGACAATCTTTGGAACATTTAAACGTAAGGATAAAGCGACCGAAGCATCTAGCAGCCAATCGCCTCCCTTAATTAAGAGGGCTAATCCTACAACAATTGCAATTGCGTCTATCATTAGGGCAATATACTGCTTAGTTTAAATAATCTTTCAATTTTTTGAGTCAATTTGATTTCCTCCTTAATCTTTATTTTATTTATATTTGCAACCATTATAAGGCCTCGTAGCATAACTGAATAGTGCACTTGATTACGGCTCAAGAGGTTGCAGGTTTGAATCCTGCCGAGGTCACTAAAAAAAGGTTACTGAATCAGTAACCTTTTTTGTCTCTCTTTTTAAAATTTCCTGTAGGATCCAGTTAAAAAGGCATTGGCCTCTTCTTCTTTAAAGAGTGCTTTTTCGCTATCCCAATGCAAGGTTTTATTAGGAAACCTTCCCGCAATAACTCCCAAAAGTATTGTTTCTGTAAGTCTTGCTGAATATGAAAAAGGAGCTGAAACTTGATCATTTCCCAAGCAAGCATCCACGAATTGATGATAATGTTTGGGCGCATCTCTTTCGTAATCGTTTTTTGTGGTGCCAAGGGTTCCATTTGGATCATATTTTAGCACATCTATTTCCTGGTATTCTCCATCTACAATGTGTCTGGGGAGTTCCATAAAATGCGGTAATAATAATCGACCATTCTCACCAATAAACATTGCTCCCTGTAAAGGAAGCTCCTCTCTTTTAGGGAGTTTTAAATCTTTATTGCTGGAAGGGGCGCCAGGACCATCAGACCAGATCCACGTAAGTGTTTCTGCCGTATATTCTGTACCTGGAAAGGTATAGGTCACTTGATTATTTTCGGGATATCCAAATCCATTAGGCTTTCTACATTTGTTTATGATTGTCATGGGAACATCAAGTGCGAGTGCATTATAAGGCGTATCAAAAATATGCACCCCCATATCCCCAAGTGTACCGCAACCGTAATCTACAAGTTTTCTCCAATTTCCTGGATGGTAGACTTTTTCTTTAAAGGGACGTTCTGGAGAAGTACCCAACCATAAATTCCAATCAAAATGTGCTGGAACAGGATCTTCCCCTTTAGGGATAGGGCCATCATATCCCCAATTTTTGGGAGACCACGCATACACTTTATGAACTTTACCAATGATTCCTGATTGTATAAGAAGTGTTGCTAATTTATAGTCATAAAAAGAATGGACTTGAATACCCATCTGGGTAATCAGGTTTTTTTCTTTTGCTATTTTACGCATTTCTCTTGCTTCAGAAACATAATGGGTTAAGGGCTTTTGACAATAGACGGGTTTATTTAGTTCCATTGCCATTATTGAAGCAGGTGCATGGGTGTGGTCAGGAGTAGATACTACTACCGCATCTATTTCATTTGCCATTTGATTGAAAAGCTCACGATAGTCTGAAAAAGTCTTTGCATTAGGAAATTGCGCGTGGGCTGTTTTTAAATTTTTCTGATCAACATCACACAGCGCAACTACCTCAACAGCACTGTGAGAGGCAATCGCATCAAGATCTGCAGCCCCCATTCCTCCAACACCAATATGGGCGGTTCTGAGTTTTTGTTGTTCTTTTGAAAGTGCGAAAGCCGAAGAAGGGAGTAAACTAGCTCCTGCTAAAGCTGCTGAAGTTTTTAAAAAAGTTCTTTTTTTCATGGTTTGGTTTTTACATATTTTGAAGTTGAATAAACTTGAATTTATTTATCACTTTTCAAATTTTTATTCATTTATATCAAAAAGACAAGTTTATACTTTATTTACTTCCATTTATTTCTTGAAAATTAATTGAAAGATTCCTTCTTTCAAAAGAAAACTTTAATTTTATACAATACCTACTTATATCAAAATCCATAAATCCCAAATACCATGAAAATATTTCAACATACTTCATTCTGTTCCCATCCCCTGCTTTGCTCTTTGAATAAAGTGATTTTTAATACTCCCAAAAAAAATATAAAATTCTTTTATTTTCCCCTAATAGCCCTGTTAATAAGCGTCTCTTGTATAGATAAGAACCCTCCAGACTCCCCTACTACTGCGGAAAAACCAGATTGTGGCGAATGGAATATTACATTTCATACTTGGGTTGGATCTCTTGCCAGTGCATCTGTTTTTGCCGAAGTGGCAAAAGCAGAATACAGGTGTACCATTCATTTAATTTATATGAAGACGAAAATGAAGCCACTTATAAGGCATTAGAAAATGGAGAAATTGACTTTGTTCTTGAAGATTGGGGTAATGGAAGATGGAGTCCTTGGACTGAAAAAAAGGCTTTTAAACTTGTAGGATTTAATGGACAAGAAGGAAGAATTGGTATGTGCCTTCCCCAATGGATGGCTGATCGGTATCCAGATATTACTGAGTCCGCAAACTTAAATAAATATGCGCACCTTTTTAAAACGACACAAAGTGATTCTTTAGGAATATGGCTCGAGGGCCCTGAGGAATGGACAAGTATAGGAAATAAACTTATACAAGCAAATCAGTTGAATTTTAAACTCGTTAACCTCAAAACGGAAAAAGAACTAATCGATGCTTTTAATTTAGCTGATGAAAATCAGACGGCTGTTCTTGGCTATTGGTGGACGCCCCATTTTTTAAATGCACAGCGCTCGCTCGTTCGGGTCAATTTTCCTGAAAATGACTGGTCTTCTTCAGCACAAGCCAGTGGAAAAACCGATTATCCTTCAATTAAACTAATGAAACTAGCTTCTAATCAATTAATGGAGTCCCAGTCTGAAATTGTAAATTTGATTACCCATTTTCAGTGGTCAAATGAAGATCAAAATCAGGTGGCAGCTGAAATAGAAAAGGGTACCCCGCCTTCACAAGCTACAAAGATTTGGATTAATACAAATCAAGAAAAAGTAAATACTTGGCTCAAAACCCATAATTAAAAAAATGGTGAGGATGATTTTAATTACTAAAGCTTTATTTTTTAAAGAAATTGCTTATATTTAAAATGTTGATTTGTATTTTTACAAAAATAAATGAATTGATCATGAAAGCACGGCAAATTTTAATCACTTCAGCTTTACTTTTTATCGCTACTACCTTTTCTTATGCGCAAACAGCAGAAAACCCATGGGCGATTTCTGTGGGTACTAATTTAATTGGTATTCAAGGAGATAATACAGATTCAAGTACTAAATTCGGGGCCCCTGCACTGAGTTTATCACGCTATTTGGGAGCTGGATTTTCAGTAGGTGCTCAATATGCCATTGGAAATGCGGAAAATAAGGGTACTGACTTGGAGTATGGTGCACTTGATGGTATTCTTAAATACAACCTTTCAGAAGGAAACGTACTCCCCTATTTATTTGCTGGTTATGGACTCAGTAAGTTTTCAGATGGGACAGATAGAGCCGGTTTTTTTCCATCTACCGAAACCGGAAGGACACTCTCAGGGGGTATAGGTATAAATATAGCGCTCGATGATAATTTTGCAATCAATGTGAGTACCTCTTACCGAAGTACTTCTGAAAACGATACCTACAATCACTTACAACACATTGTAGGACTTAGTTACAGCTTCGGTGCGGGTGATGCAGATAAAGATGGAGTTCCTGATGAAAAAGACACTTGCCCAGACGTTCCTGGACTAAAAGAATTTGACGGTTGTCCCGATACAGACGGAGATGGCATCCCTGACAATAAAGATCGTTGTCCTGAAGAAGCAGGTTCTGAAGAATTACAGGGCTGTCCAGATAGCGACGGAGATGGCATAGCCGATATCGATGATACTTGTCCCAATGAAGCTGGAATGGCTGCTTTTAATGGCTGTCCAGATTCTGATGGTGATGGAGTCCCTGATAATCAAGATAAATGTCCAACTACCGCAGGTGATTCGGAAAATGAGGGTTGCCCTTGGGCAGACCGCGATGGGGACGGTGTTCCCGATAAAGAAGACCAATGTCCAGACGAAATAGGAACAGCCGCCAATAAAGGATGTCCAGATCAGCCAGCTGACTTGATTGACTTCATGAATAGCGATGCTAACAGATTCCTCTTCGCTGCAAGCAGTAGTGAAGTAAAAGAAGTTGACCAACAAAAACTCAATATACTGAAAGGTTTTTTAGATCGTTATGCAAATATTACAATAACTGTAGAAGGCCATGCCTCAAGTGATGGAAGTTCAGCTTATAACCTAAAACTTTCTGAAGAAAGAGCCGCAGCTGTAAAAGCTTACTTAGTAGGTCTGGGGCTAGATTCCAGTAGAATTGAAACCATAGGTTATGGAGAAACAAAACCAGTAGAATCTAATAATACTGCAAAAGGAAGAAAAGAAAATAGAAGAGCAGAGATTAATAGAAGTGCTGCTTTAAAATTTAATTAATAAACAGATATATCATTAAAAAAGCCTCCCTTCATGGGAGGTTTTTCATTTATTTAAAATTAGGATTTTATGAAAAATTTCATTTTTACTTTTAGTTTTCTTTTTACAATTTGTCTGCACGCCCAAAATAGAATCATTCCAACCGATACAGTTGTTACTACTAATCACACAACGAAAATTAAGGGGGTTACTGTAAATTATGAAGCCCAAACAGGAACACAACCTGTATGGAATGAAGAGGGAAAACCAATCGCTACTTTATTTTATACCTACTACAGAAGAACTGATCAAAAAAACGGAAGTCAAAGGCCTTTAATTTTTTCATTCAATGGGGGGCCTGGATCAGCTTCTGTATGGATGCATATAGCCTATACGGGCCCGAGAATATTAAAAATTGATGACGAGGGCTACCCTGTCCAACCTTATGGATATAAAAACAATCCAAATTCAATCCTAGATGTTGCTGATATCGTATTTATTAATCCAGTCAATACTGGATATTCTCGAATGCTTGAAGTTGACGGTAAAATGCCTAATAGGAAATTATTTTTTGGGATCAATGAAGATATTGCCTATTTAGCAGAATGGCTTACAACTTTTGTAAGTAGAAAAGAAAGATGGGAATCTCCTAAATACTTGATAGGGGAAAGTTATGGTGGTACACGTGTGATGGGATTATCTGCCGCCCTTCAAGAGTCACAATGGATGTATCTCAATGGAGTCATTATGGTATCCCCTGCAGATTACAAAGTAATTCGTGTGGGTGGTCCCGTTTCTTCAGCATTAAACCTCCCCTACTATGCCGCGGCTGCCTGGTTTCATAACAAACTGCCCGCCAGACTACAACAGAAAGACCTAACTGAAGTACTCCCAGAAGTTGAAGATTACACAATTAATACAGTTATACCCACCCTTGCAAAAGGGGGATTTATAGATGCAGAAGAGAAAATAGAAGTCGCTAACAAAATGGCTGAATATTCAGGACTTTCACTGTCCTCTGTCATCCAAAATAATTTAGACATCCCCACTCGTTTTTTCTGGAAAGATTTACTACGCGATCAGGGGAAGACTATTGGACGACTTGACTCACGTTATCTAGGTATTGATCGGAAAGATGCTGGGGTTGGTCCTGACTACAGTGCTGAACTCACTTCGTGGCTGCACTCCTTTACACCCGCTATCAATCATTATATCCGTACTGAACTTAATTTCTCTACTGATATCAAATACAATATGTTTGGCCCAGTAAGACCCTGGAATAATGACAATGATAATACCCGTGAGGATTTAAGAAGAGCGATGGCGGAAAACCCCTATCTCAAAGTACTTTTTCAATCTGGTTACTATGATGGGGCAACAACCTATTTCAATGCCAAATATACCATGTGGCAAGTAGATCCTAGTGGAAAAATGAAAGACCGTTTTTCATTTAAAGGGTACAGAAGTGGGCATATGATGTATCTTAGAAATGAAGATTTAATTAAAGCAAATGATGACCTGAGAAGCTTTATTCAGGCTTCATCATCAAATGGGAAAGCGGCTAAATATTAAACATCACAACGACGTACAGCGTCTTCTAAAGACCTAAGTCCCTCTTCTGTTCTGTCTTTAGGGATGAACTCTTGGGCTACATATCCTTTAAAGCCTGCTTCTACAATAGCTTCCATAATGGCGGGATAGAAAAGTTCTTGGGATTCATCAATTTCATTTCTTCCCGGTACACCAGCCGTATGGAAATGCCCGTAGTAGTCTATATTATCTCGAATTGTGCGTATCACATCTCCTTCCATAATTTGCATATGGTAAATATCATATAATAATTTAAAATGAGATGAATTTAACGCTTTACATAAAGCAACGCCCCATATTGAATTGTCACACATATAATCATTGTGATCAACTTTAGAATTCAAAAGCTCCATATGGAGTATAACGCCATGTTTTTCTGCTATGGGAAGGATTTCTTTTAATCCATTTACACAATTCTGAAGCCCCGTTTGGTCATCTATTCCCCTTCTGTTACCGCTAAAGCAGATTAAGTTTTTCCATCCTGCATCCGCAACCATTGGAATAAAGCGTTTATAGTGTTTGATTAAGTCTTCATGATACTGTGTATCACACCAGCCTTTCGATAAATCTCTCGTAGAGGCACCTTCTAAATCACCATAACACATTGTAGAAGTTAATCCGTATTTTTTAAGTGTATCCCATCCTTCAGCACCGATTAAGTCTATACCTGCCAGTCCTATTTCTTTTGCTTTTTGAGCAAGTGTTTCTAGTGGGATAGAACTAAAACACCATTGACAAACCGAGTGATTGATATTTCCCTTCAACCCAGTAGTGTTACTACTTTTTTTTGACCCTATTTCAACATGAGGGACAGCAAGTGCTCCAGACCCCACTACTAAGGTTTTTAATGCATTTCTTCGGTTAATATGTTTTGACATCACTTATAATTTAAAATTGAATATAGTTAAAATCTCATTAGCCTTTTAATTTCACTTCCCATTTCCAAGCGCTCTGCAATGCTTCCTCTATAGAGTATTTCGCTTGCCAACCCATTTTTTCTTTAATTTTTGCGGCATCTGCATAAGCCTCAATCGTATCCCCTTCTCTTGGATTTGAGAGCACGTAAGGTACTTTTTCTCCCGTTGCCTTTTCAAATAAATATATCAGTTCCAATACACTAACGCCTTTGCCTGTGCCTACATTAAAGACTTCACAATTTTCTGTATTTTGTTTATTGAGCAAATAATTTAAGCTCGCAATATGAGCCTGAGCCAAATCCATAACATGGATATAATCACGAATACACGTTCCATCTTTTGTGGGATAGTCAGATCCAAAAACACGAAGTTTGGAATATTTACCAATTACAGTTTGAGTCAAAAAAGGAACTAAATTTTGTGGAACTCCGCGAGGATATTCTCCTATTTTAGCCGACTCATGAGCCCCTATGGGATTAAAATAACGGAGTAAAACGGCATTAAAATTCTCAAAAGCCTTACAACAGTCTTGAATAATCTCTTCTCCAATACGCTTGGTATTACCATAGGGTGAAGTTGCTTTTTTTAAAGGAGCGTCTTCTCTGATAGGCATTTTTTCAGCTTGACCATAAACAGTACAGGAAGAACTAAAAATAAAAGGAATGGATTGTTGAGTGGAAATTTTTAAAAGCTGGTTTAAACCCCCTAGATTATTTTCATAATACTCAATAGGCTGAGCAATACTCTCATTGACAGATTTGTGTGCCGCAAAATGAATAACACCCTTAAGATTGGGATGCTCAGCAACTAATTGGGACAAGCCTTCAGGATTGCAGACATCCATTTCCTTAAAATAAGGCCGTTTCCCAGTAATTGACTCAATCCCATCTAAAACTTCAATTCTAGTATTGGCCAAATTATCAATTATGAGCACCTCCATACCCGCCTCAATCAAGAGTGTGGCAACATGAGATCCAATATAGCCTAGGCCTCCAGTGACTAAAATCTCCACTGATACGAATTTAGGTCAGTTCCCACCCTTTTCTGTATGCTCTCCCAACAAATTGATTCGCTTCCTCCAAGTTTTTAATCTTCATGGCTTCACCGTCCCATAATAATTTTTTACGACCAATAAATTCCATCTCTCTCCCGCTACCGGATCTTAACAAATAACTCCGAATGGCAATATTACCCATCAAAACAGTCTCTGTCAAAGGTCCAGAATAATCAAATGAAGAGGTAAGCGCCTTGTGTTCAGGACTATTAAATCCTGCTTTGCAGGCGTCTACCCATTGGCGCTGATGTCCAAATTCGGGTTCGTTGACTATTGTTTTTTTACTTTCTACTACAGCTTCGTTTTTTACATAAAGCTTTGCGTCTTCACCATAAGCATCACAACTAATCACTCCTTTTTCTCCTATCATTAAAACACCATTAGGTGCAATAGGAACATCTGCTGGAAGCAAGTCAGGATGGAACGGTTTGATTCCACCATCAGACCAAGTCATCTGCATGGGGATGTCATTTATTTCTGTAGGATCAAAATGTAAAGAAACTGACGAAGAAGGAGGACATCCTTCAGGATAGTAATTTGCATTCCACATTTTTTCATAGACACTACCCACACTACACTCCACATCAGTCGGGTATTTCAACCCTAGTGCTTTAAAAGGAATATCGATAAGGTGACAGCCCATATCTCCCAGTGCTCCCGTTCCAAAATTCCACCATCCTCTCCAATTAAAAGGGTGCATATTGGGTATAAAGGGGGTTTCTTGGGCTGGGCCCAGCCATTGATCCCAATTGAATCCATCGGGTTTGGCACTGGCATCAGCTGCTGGCATTTTTCCGCCTTGTGGCCAAACTGGGCGGTTGGTCCAGATTTCTATTTTAGAAATTTTACCGATACGGCCGTCTCGAATCCATTTTTGAATTTGTAATTGCTCAGGATTGGAAGCTCCCTGGTTTCCCATCTGACTTACAATTTGTTTTTCACGGGCCATTTCTGTCAATAAACGGGCTTCATAAATATTATGGGTGAGTGGTTTTTGAACATAAACATGGATGCCGCGTTCCATTGCATACACAGCTGCCGCAGCGTGGGTGTGGTCTGGAGTAGAGATCGTAACAGCCTCAATATCTTTTTCCTTATCTAACATCTTTTTAAAGTTGTCATAAAATTGGGCGTCAGAAAATTTCTTGATAGATCTTGAAATTCCATTGCCCCCAGAAGAATCTACATCGCACAGTGCCACAACACGCTCTCGACCGTCTACAGAGGCATTCCTTATGTCACCAGCTCCTTTGCCACCAGCACCAATAGCTGCAAGCCCGAGTTGATCACTTGGAGCCGTATAGCCTAATCCGCCCAACACATGGCGCGGTACGATAAAAATACTTGAAGCAGCGATCGAACTCTTTACAAAATCTCTGCGCTTTATTGATTGTGAATTGGGTTTGCTTTTAGCCATAAGAAAAAAGTTTAATTCGTTTATGGAAATGTACAAAAAACTAAAAAATTTAAAGGTCTATGGGACTATAAATTTGCCACTCCAATTGTCATTCGCTTCAAATAGAGCGCGAAGGTGGTTCGGTCTTTTTAGCTTTAGGTATTCCAGCTGAAGAATTTGAAATTTTAAAAGAGTAAAATGGGGCACCTCAAAATCGTATTGAACTTTATCAGGTCCTTTTATAATTGCCCCAGGTTGGTCTTTTCCAGAATAATCTTTTTTACTCTGCTCTGGGAGTTGATAAAAATGGGAACTAGAAACTTCTGAATTTAAAAGTTGAGCTTTAAGCACCAACTGTAATAATTGATTTGAATCGTAAAATAACAATTCAGCCCGAGGATCATTTGCCAACTCTTTCATTTTAGTAGATCTAAAGTCTGTATAAATCGTTAGGGTCATGGCATCCGCATCGAAGTCGCGTAAAACAACAGTTCTTGAATGCGGACTTCCATCTGAAGCAAGGGTCGTTAAAGCAAAATACCGAAAAGGGTGTTTTTTGTGTTTGATTGCAGATACCAACTGCTTTTTTGAGTCATTAAATAAGGATTTTAACATCTATAGATTATTTTGCTTAAACCAAGACTCGGTCCTTAAGACCGCATTTTTTTGTATATCTGCCCAAAAAAGATTGATGTCTGCAAAGTGATAATTTTTTATGAATGACAAAAGAAAGCGCTTGGGTATTTTGGGAACTGAAGACCAAATCATACCATCTATGACTTCGATAGAAAGACTTTGAGGGTAGATTTTTTTATCTGAATTTAAAACCCCTAAATGGGCTTTTGCTTCAACACGCACTTGATCATCCCAAGTAATAGGATTTGTAGCCACCCCTCCTTGATACCACTCTTGGTAGCGCTCTGGAAGCTGCTTCATTTTATAGGTATTCCAACTCACAAATCCCCCCGTAGTATGGGCCTTTGTTAATTCGGGTATCTCGTAGAACATGCTTTCGGTGATTTTAACCCCGATAAGATAAGCTGCAATAAGTTTTTTCTGAAGGGGCTTTTCGTCAAAAAACTCTTGAATTAGCTTTTTGGCATGTAATGACCCTTGACTGTGGGCTGCTATAATAATGGGTTTTCCTTGATTATAGTGCTTCAAATAATATTCAAAAGCCGTTTTAATATCTTGGTATGCCAAGCGGCCCGCTTCTATTCCTTGACTTGCATAGGGCTCCACAAAAATTCGATAATGCGCTTGACGATAAAAAGGCATATAGAGATTGGCCGCAGCACACCAAGCACTCGCTTGGAAAGTCAAAGATTTTTCTATCACTTCATTTCGGATGGAGGGGAGGCGGTAATCCGCATTCCATGCACTTTCACTCTTTGCTGTAAAAAGTGTTGGGTAAATAAAAAAAACATCTGCCTTTTTAGGACTTAGTGACCCTATTACTTCTTCAACTGCTTTAGGAGTATGATGAGGCAAGGCTACCCAATATTCATTTAAGCTATAATCAGGAGCCGGTGGAGCAGTTTCAATTTTAAATTCTGAAGTTTGATAAACAGATTTACAGGAAGTAATTAGATAAAGGAGTGATACTCCTAAAATTAGCTTTTTCAAATTTTTTATTCAAATTTAAGCAATGTCAAATAAATGAAGTTAATCGGGAGCAGGATGGGGTTGTTTTAGTTACCGAGAGAATCTTTACATTTGTAGAAATAAAAAATTTAAAATGAAAAGACTAGTACTACCCTTGCTCCTTTTAGCCCTACTCACAAATTGTCAAAATAATTCCGACAAAAAGAAAGAAATCAATAAAACAGTAGAGGTCAAAGTAGAGCAAAATGATTCTCTAACAACAGCAACCATCACAACAAAGCAGACTGTAAATGGAGAAGTTTCAGAAGAAATTCAGGTCATCAAAGGATCACGCGAAGAGGTGATGAATCAGGTGAATCAAATTACTGAAGCTGCTGAAAGCAAATCATCAACTCCTGAGGTTGAGCGCCAAATGGTTAAAAAAATCCAATTTAAACTGGCGCCAAAAAGTGGAAGTACAGCAGAAGGGATCGTTACAATGACTGAAGAGAAAGGCAGTGTGACTTTTGAAGCAACCCTCACTGGACTCTCTGATGGAACCCATGCCATACATATTCACGAAAAAGCAGACTGTGCTTCTGAAGATGGGAAATCTACGGGGGGGCATTGGAATCCAACATTTGAAAATCACGGTGCCTGGGGTTCCGATACTGGTTTTCACAGAGGCGATATAGGAAATTTCGAAGTTAACTCAGGAGAGGGAACAGTAACCTTTACTACAGACCTATGGTGTATAGGCTGTGAGGATCCCGTTAAAAATATTATGGGCAAGGCTGTTATTGTTCACCAAGGTGAAGATGATCTCGTTTCACAACCCTCTGGTGCCGCTGGAGCTAGGGTGAGTTGTGCAGGAATAATTTATTGATAGGGTATCTCCCAACGCCTTAACTGATTCATTTTTTCTTGGGCCTCGAGTTCTTCTTCAGAAAGTACTTTTAAAAAAGAAGGGTGTTGCTCTATCGCATATTGAATTTGTTCAAGGATCTCATCTACAGTATCTTTTTCATAATCGATGTCCAAGGGGGGTTTGATAATCATAGATTGTAAAATGCCTTTTTTCTTTATCAATAATCCCTTTTTATCAAAAGAGCGTCTAAAACCATCAATTACAATAGGGATGACAATAGGCTTGTATTTTTTAATAATATGAGCGGTCCCTTTTCTTACGGGTTTAAAGGGTTTTGTTGTCCCTTGGGGAAATGTTATTACCCAGCCATCTTCTAGGGCAATACCTATATTGGTAATATCGCTCATTTTAACTTGACGATTGACTGCTTGACCATTCTCCCTCCAAGTTCTTTCTATAGAAACCGAGCCTGCATAAGCCATGATCCGTGGAAGTAATCCGGAACGCATCGTCTCTTTTGCAGCGACATAATACATATTCAGTTTTGGACTCCAGAGGTAACCTACATTTTTGATGCTGTCTATACGCCCACTTAAACTTGCATTAAAGACATGGAACATTGCGACAACATCTGCAAAATAAGTCTGATGATTGGAGATAAAAAGCACGTTTTTATCAGGCAGTGATTTAATGAGTTCAGAGCCTTCAATCTGAAGCTGATTAAATCCACGGTATCTGCGATGGGTCATAAATCCCATATAGCGGATAAGCCACTTCTTTAAAATAAGGTAGTGACCAAAGGGGTTTTTCTTAAACATAAAATTACTATGTTCGGTTGCCAAATATAGACTATTCTTTAAAGCTGTTGCCTTAAAAAAGTCTTAAATTCATATAATATTAATGCCGTAGCCCCCCAGATAATATGCTCTTTATATCGAAAGCTAGGTGCCCGTTTTCCTGCTGTAGCTCCCTCAGTCAATACGCGCTCTTTGATATTAAAATTGACTAATTCATTTAAGGGGAGTTCTATTAATTGGTCTACTTCTCTAGAATTAGGTTTAAAATTGGGACGTTCAGGATGATGGGTTACATAAGGAGAAACTAAAAAATGGCTGGGGGGTATATAAATACTATTTAATCGCAAAAGGGGCTTCCCCGCTTGAAGTTGAGTCCCCAGCTCTTCATTACATTCTCTTTGAGCGGTCTGCCATAAGTTGAGATCTGTATCTTCTTTCTTTCCTCCAGGTAAACTTATCTGTCCAGAGTGTACCCCACTGTAGGTTGGACGTTTCATTAAGGCTAGATGCATGAGCCCTGCTTTCGGGTAACACAAAAGTGTAACACCCGCTTCTTTTGGAGGCGAACTGCTTTTAGGTTTTCTTAAAAGGAGTTGTTTTTGTCTAAAGTATTCAAAATCAGAATCCTTTGATTTTCCTGAAAGTTTAGAATCTACTAAATTTGAGAAATAACTCAAAAAAAAATCATACCTCATGTCTCATGCTAAGTTAGTTTATATCCCTTTAATTGCGCTTTTAATTTTTAATCAATGTAGTGACCCTAAAAAAAATAACTCCACGAAAACACCAGCCACAATACAACAACAAATTAAACAACCCATTGAAAAAAAGAAAAATGAAGCGACTCAAGAAAAGGAAAAAAAAGAAATTTTATTAGATGATCAGAATGCGATTCCTTTTTTCTTCAATTACGAGAAAGAAAACCCTGAAAACAAAGTTCGAATCACTACGCGATTTGGGGAGATTGAGATAGAGCTTTATAAAGACACACCCTATCACAGGGCAAATTTTATTTACCTGACAAAAAAAGGATATTTTAATGGAAGTACTTTCCACAGAGTAGTGCCTGGCTTTATCATCCAAGGGGGAAATTCAGACCGTGCCCTCACCTCGGAAAAAAGAAGAAAAATTGGTAAATACCTATTGCCTCCTGATACTCGAAAAGGTCATAAACACCATAGAGGGGTTGTTTCAATGCCGAGTAGTGAAATTGAAAACCCCCATAAGCTTGCTTCACCCTATGAATTTTTTATAGTGCAACAAAACCCTGGGGCTTACCATCTTGACGGTTCCTATACCGCCTTTGGCAAAGTCATTAAAGGAATGGAGGTCGTGGATCAGATCAATCAACAAAAAGTGGATAAACGAGAGGCACCTCTATCAAATATTCATATGGAAATCTCTATAATAGAATAGATTCACTTATTAAAAAAGAGTGAAAAGCGTATTTTTTATCAAATAAATCAAGTTTAATAGTTTTTTCTTATTAATTTTAAAAAAATAATAAGTTATGACATTAACTCAATTAAAGTATACGCTGGCTGTGGCGGAAGAAGGTAACTTCACACAAGCAGCAGAGCGTTGTTACGTAACGCAGCCGACACTCAGTATGCAGGTTCAAAAACTGGAGGAGGAATTAAATATTGAATTATTTAATCGCAAATCCAAACCCATCACATTAACTGCTGTAGGTGAAAAAATAATTGATCAAGCAAAAGTCATATTAGAGGAAGCTGCCCGAATGAGTGATATTGTCGCTACTGCAAGAGGAGTTGTAGAAGGGCATTTCAGAATAGGAATCATCCCTACTGTAATGCCTACATTACTTCCTTTATTTTTAAACACCTTTATAAAGAGATACCCCAAAGTCAATTTGAAAATAGAAGAGCTCAATACCGCTTCTATTATTGAAGAATTGCGAGCAGGGAAATTAGATGCAGGTATTGCTGCTACACCCTTAGATCATCCTCATTTAATTGAAAAACCTCTTTATTATGAACCTTTTGTGGGCTATATTCCCAACAATCATTCATTACATACAATTGAAAAACTGGCTGTTGAAGATCTAGAAAGGATGGATATTTTAGTTTTAGAGGATGGACATTGCTTTCGTGAACATGTTTTAAATTTATGTCAAACTACAAGAAATAGTAAATCTTTTGACTTAAAATCTGGAAGTTTTGAAACCCTGATTAGTTTGGCAAATGAAGGCATGGGAATGACCCTTCTACCCTATCTCCAGACTCAAAAACTAGCCCAAAAAGAGAGAGAAAACTTAAGATATTTTGAAAGTCCAGAGCCTGCTAGAGAAATCAGTATGATTTACAGCAAAAATCTACTCAAAATTCCGATTATAGAGGTCCTTTCAGAAGTAATTGAAGGAGTGCTTAGGGGTGCGATTCAGTTTGAAAATATAAAAATTATCACCCCCAAATAATAGGCAGTTTATTCGAAAGCGTTAAGCTTTTAAGCTCTTCGCGCTTCTCAATAAACTTAATGACCCATTTCGTCAAAGCGGGACGTTCCTCAGGACTTAAAAATCCATAGGCTTTTATAAGCTCTTTACTGAATAACGCTGGATTAAAACTCACTTTTTTAAGAATAGAACGACAGTACATTAAATTTTTTGACATCAGATTGAGTTTTTACTTTTTCAATTTAGAAAGAATGTCTGTTTTAAAATGTTGCAAAAAAGTTAAAAAATATTTTTAGTAGTAGGTATTGCATAGTTCTATTTTTTGTTTATATATTTGCATAACAAATTACTCCTCTATGAAAATCGAGAATACAACAGCTCAAATGCGTAAAGGAATTTTAGAATTTTGCATACTCTCATTGATTTCAAATCGAGATTTATACAGTTCTGAAATTTTAGAAGCACTTAAAAAGGGAAAAATGCTAGTCGTAGAGGGAACCGTTTATCCGTTGCTCACCCGCCTAAAAAATGAAGACCTTTTAAATTACCGATGGGAAGAATCAACATCAGGCCCCCCAAGAAAATACTATTCTATAACACCAAAAGGTGTGCTTTTTCTTGAAGAATTGCAAAAAGCATGGAATGAACTAAATAAAGCGGTAAAAACAATAACCCAAACTCAAAATAAAACCCAATGAATAAGACAGTAAATATCAATCTCGCCAGTACCTTTTTTCATATTGATGAAAATGCTTATCAAATCTTGGAACGCTATCTCAGAAAACTAAAAGAGGGATTTAAAGATACTGCAGGAGGCGAAGAAATTTTGCAAGACATAGAAGCGCGCATTGCCGAATTATTTCAAGACCTAAAAACAAATCCTGATTATGTTATCAATACCGCGGATGTAGAAAAAATAATTGGTATTATGGGAGAACCCGAAACAGTCCTTTCTGAAGAAGATATAAATACTTCCCAAGAAAAGATCCATAGAAAACTCTACCGTGACCCTGAAGATAAATATATAGGTGGAGTAGCTGCTGGTTTGGGGCATTATTTTAAAATTGATGCCACCTGGATTCGCTTAATTTGGCTCTTTTTGGCCCTTTTTTCTGGTGGGGTATTTACCTTGATCTATATTCTATTTTGGATATTAGTGCCGCTCGCAAAAACAACAGGTGACCTGCTAAGAATGAAGGGGGAGCCCGTAAATATTGCTACCATTAAAAAAAAAATCAAAGAGGAATTTGATGACGTAACCACTAAAATCAAAGATCTTGATTATGAAAAGGCGGGTAGCACTTTAAAAAAAAAGTCGAAAAATTTTTTTCAATTTTTAGAAATCTAATCAGAAAAATACCGAGTATCATTCTTAAACTAATCGGGCTACTATTTTTACTGATTTCAATCTCAAGCATCTTTGCCCTTTTTATTGGGAGCTTTGTGCTTTTGGGTCTTGGCAATTTACTTTTGCCTTTCCAGTTTGTTGATTTGGGGGTATTCCCAGATAGTTTTTGGCGTATTGCACTGATTTTAGCAGTCCTCATTCCTTTTATTTTTCTTTTTTCGCTGGGAATTCGCTTGTTAAGAGGAGTGTCTAGTAGAATTGGTTCTGTCAGTCGATTAGTTCTTTTTAGCCTCTGGATCATCGCTATTGGTACGCTTGTCTTCACAGGGACGAATCAAATTAGAAAAAACAGTATAGCAGCTACTCAAACTACTATTCATGAACTTGCTATAGAACATGAAGATACCCTAAGAGTGAGTCTATTTATCAATGAAATCAAACCCAATTCTTGGAAGTTCAAAAAAAACAATCCTTTGAATGCGCTATCAAGAAGAATTGAGAAGAGTCAAAAGTTGGTTACGCTCTCTATCAAACCGAATAAACTTTCTAGTACATCATTAGAAATTCAAGCTTCAGCGAAAGGAGCAGATGAGAAAAAAGCGCAACAAGCAGTAGAGCAATTGACCTACCGTTGGGAACAAGAGGGCGACATTCTTTTTTTAGATGATCAGATTAAAAACCAACCTCTCAGTGGGTTTCAAACAAAGAATATTGAAATGACCTTATTGTTAAAAGAAGGGCAAATAATCGCCTTAGATGAAAGTCTTAGAAAAGTACTCAGCTATCCTATTGAAAATAATCAAAATTGGAATAGCAGAAGTACAGCAGGCTATCTTTGGAAAATGGGTTCTCAAGAACTCATATGCCTAGATTGCCCCACGAATCAATCCAAATTAGAAGTTCAATATCAAGATGCTAAAGGAGAGGAAAAAGTGCACTTAGAAGTTGATAAAAATGGAATTCAATTTAAAAAAGAATAGAATACTGAAGAAAGCTCATTTCCTATTTGCATTAACTTTTTTTAATGTTATATTTGCGCACACTTTTCGGGGTGTAGCGTAGCCCGGTCATCGCGCCTGCTTTGGGAGCAGGAGGTCGCAGGTTCGAATCCTGCCACCCCGACAAAGTTTTTAAATCCATTATTCGGGATGTGGCGCAGCCTGGTAGCGCACACGCATGGGGTGCGTGGGGTCGCAGGTTCAAATCCTGTCATCCCGACTAATTATCAGCGCAAATCTGCGCATTTTATTCCCTTTCTATTCTGTTTTTCTAATTCTAAAAAAGGCACAATGCCAGCTTACTAAATCTACTTTTTTAATGTTTAGATACTGTAAATTTTTAGTAAGTTAGTGGCACTTTAATTGAATTTTAAAAAAATAAATCAATGAAACTAATTTGGTTATCCAGTCTGTTAATTTTCTTTAGCCTTCAGCTGAGCTGTGCTCAAGACAACCCCCCCTTTATCGAAAGTCCTACAGAAGTAGATTATACATACAAAACAATCGTTGAGGGAATCGACATCCCTTGGGGAATGGCATTTATTAGCGAAAATGATCTTTTAGTTACAGAAAAATCGGGCATACTTTATCGTGTCACCGAAGGGGTCAAACAAACAGTAGAAGGACTGCCTCCTATCTATACAAGAGGACAAGGAGGTCTTTTAGATGTTGCGCTTCATCCCGATTACAGTAATACTAAGATTATCTATATGACTTTGGGTGCAAATACAGAAGGAGATGACTTGGGTGGAAATACTTCTTTATACTGCGCCAAACTCGAGGGCACAAAATTAGAAGAAGTAAAACTACTTTATAAAGCGACTCCCAATACAAAAAAAGGGCAGCACTTTGGCTCCCGCATTGTCTTCGATCAAGAAGGACATGTTTATTTTTCTGTGGGTGATAGAGGAAATCGAGAAGAGAACCCGCAGGATATTACAAGAGATGGTGGGAAAATATACCGTTTAAATTTAGATGGCAGCATTCCTGAAGACAATCCTTTCGTAGGAAAAGAAGGAGCGAAAGAAGCAGTATATTCCTATGGACATAGAAACCCACAAGGGATGGTTGTTCATCCTAAGACAGGAGCGGTATGGGAAAATGAGCACGGTCCACAAGGAGGCGATGAAATCAATATTATACGAAAAGGATTGAATTTTGGTTGGCCTAAAATTACTTATGGGATCAATTATAGTGGAACCCCCATAACAGATAAAACTGCACTTCCCAATATGGAACAACCTTTTTATTATTGGGTTCCTTCTATAGGCCCCAGTGGCATGGCGTTTTCAACTTCAGGGATCTATAAAGAGTGGAAAGATAATTTATTTGTGGGGTCCCTCAAATTTGAATATTTAGAACGTCTGGTTATTAAAAATGACAAAGTAGTAAAGAGAGAGAAAGTACTGGATAAAATTGGAAGAGTTCGCAATATAGTAGAAGGGCCTGATGGCTATCTCTATCTAGCAGTGGAAGGAAAAGGAATTCTCAAAATAATTCCAAATTAATGAAGCTCTTTATCAGTGTCTATTTCATTACTTTAGGCCTGTTCACTTCTGTTTTTTTTCAAGAGAAAACAAAAGAGGAGAGTATCGAATCTGGGGCGGAGCTCTACCAAGATTTTTGTGTCCAATGTCATTTAGGAAATGGAGCAGGTGTTGCGGGTGTATTCCCACCCTTAAAAGATTCCGACTATTTATTCAATAATATCGAAAAAAGTATCGCTGGTATAAAATACGGTCTTCGGGGTCCCATTACTGTAAATGAAGAAAATTATGATCGGGTGATGTTAAGTCAAGGTTTAGAGGATGAGGAAATTGCGGATCTTATGAATTATATTCTCAATAGCTGGGGAAATACCTATAAGGCGCAAATTACCACGGAAGAGGTTAAAAAAATTCAAAAATCAGTATTGAACTAAATGAAATTAATTTCATTTTGGAAAAATTTAAAAAAAACCAATAAGACCCTGCTGATCTATGCCAGTATTTCTTTGGGATTTCTAATTTGGATGCTTTTTTTAGATACGCATTCTTGGACGATACATTCAGAATTAAATCAGGAAATTGAAAAACTAGAAAAAGAAAAAAAAGTATTAAAAGAAACCCTAACGAAAGACAACCAGGCTATTGAAATACTTCAGAATCCAGACAGCTTAGCACGTTTTGCTCGAGAGAAGTACGGTCATAAAAAAAGTAATGAAACGGTTTTTATAATTGAGCCCCAGGATAGCCTAAATTGAAATTACTTGGGAGCAAAATTTCCTCTTATTTTGCTGTAATTGTCTGTGAGGAATCTTTTTTATCGATTGAATAAATTGTACTTTTAAAATCTAAATTTTAGCGCATAACTATGGGTAAAATTATAGCAATAGCCAACCAAAAAGGGGGAGTAGGAAAAACTACTACTGCAGTAAATTTAAGTGCTGCACTAGGTGTTTTAGAAAAAAAAGTTCTTTTGGTTGATGCTGACCCACAGGCAAATGCTACCTCTGGGCTTGGGATTGATGTGCAAAGTGTAGAAATGGGAACCTATCAACTTCTTGATGGGAGTATAACGATAGAACAAGCAATACTTTCAACAGAAAGTCCTAATCTGGATATAATCCCCTCACATATTGATTTGGTTGCCTCAGAAATCGAACTTGTAGATAAAAACGCAAGAGAATACCGTCTTAAAGAAGCCCTTCAAGGCATCAAAGCCAAATATGACTTTATTATACTTGACTGTGCCCCTTCTTTAGGATTGATTACCCTGAACGCTTTAGTCGCTGCAGATGCAGTGATTATCCCGATTCAATGTGAATATTTTGCACTTGAAGGATTGGGAAAACTACTCAATACAATTAAGAGCGTACAGAAAATTCACAATAAAAACCTGGACATAGAGGGTCTACTCCTTACCATGTATGATACCCGTTTACGACTTTCTAATCAAGTAGTTGAAGAAGTAAAAAAACATTTTGGAAAAATGGTTTTCAAAACCATTATTCAGCGAAATATTCGTTTGAGTGAGGCCCCGAGCTATGGAGAAGACATTATCAGCTATGATGCTTCAAGTCGTGGTGCAAAAAGTTATTTATCTTTAGGCAGCGAAATTATAAAACGCAATAAATAAAAGAAATGGCAAAATCAAATCGAAAACCAGCATTAGGACGAGGACTCTCAGCCCTATTAAATGATTCTGAGAATGCCATTAATTCGGTCAATAATGAAAATGCAGCTCAGGTAATAGGGAGTATTATTGACCTAGAATTGGATAAAATTACGACCAATCCTTTTCAGCCAAGAACTTATTTTAATGAGGAGGCGCTTGAAGAATTAAGCCAATCTATTCGAGAATTAGGGGTTGTTCAACCTATAACTGTCCGTAAAAAAGGAGCCGCTTACGAGCTTATTTCTGGAGAAAGACGCTTGCGTGCTTCAATAATGGCAGGGCTTAAGACGATTCCCTCTTATGTCAGATTAGCGGATGATCAGGAGTCTCTAGAAATGGCATTGGTAGAAAACATTCAAAGACAAGATTTAGACCCAATTGAAATTGGGCTTTCCTACAGAAGACTTATTGAGGAAATTGAACTTACACAAGACCAATTAAGCACTCGAGTTGGAAAAAAAAGATCAACGATTACTAATTACATGCGTCTACTTAAACTGGACCCCATCGTCCAGACGGGCATAAGGGATGGTTTTATTAGCATGGGACACGGACGAGCGCTAATAAACTGTGCTTCTCCTGAGCTCCAAATCAAATTTTATAAGGCCATTGTCAAAAAAGGACTTTCTGTACGTGCAACAGAAGACTTGGTGCGTAATGCGAAAAATTCTACCTCCTCAACGACAAGTAACTATCAACCTGCCTATATCAAACAAGCGGCTGAAGATTTAGAAAGGTTTTTTGAAACCCCCGTTTCAGTCTCTGCGAATAGTCTGGGTAAGGGCCAACTTAAAATTGGATTTGACTCCCAAGAAAAACTCCAGCATATTTTAAATCAAATAAAAAGTGGAAAATAGGCGGCTGCTGTTTGGCGTATTTTTTTGTTTCGCATTAGCTCTATATGCCCAAGAAGTAGAGGGAGAAAACAATACTAGAGAAATCAATGAAATTATAGCCCCAGACTCTTTGGCTTATGCTAAAAAATACTCTCCTAGGGTTCAGCGATTAATTGAAAATCCCCTTACCCCTTCTAAAGCCGCTTTTTTCTCTGCAATTTTTCCTGGTTTGGGCCAAGCATACTTAGGGAAAGCGTGGAAGATACCCATTATCTATGCCGCACTGGGAACTTCTTATTATTACTATAACCTACAGAGTACACAAATGGAAGAGTACCGAACCGCCTACAAAAAAAGACAAAATGGAATCTTTAATGATCGTTTTTTAGAAAAAGACATTCCCATTACTACTGAACAGCTCCTTATTGGAATGGATTTTCATAAGAACTACCGTGATATTGCCATTCTTTGCTTAGCGGCTTCCTATATGTTAAATATTTTAGAGGCCAATGTGAGTGCACATCTTTTACAGTTTAATGTGAATGATAATTTAAGTATCAGGCCAGATCTTATTTTTGATGAGCAGCAAAGTGGGATACGATTAGCAGTTAAATTTTAAAACTAAATGAAATGAAAATTGCACTATTAGGTTATGGACGTATGGGTAAGGCTATAGAAAAGTTTGCCCTTGATCGTGGACATCAAATCACCTTTATTCAAGATAAAGACACGTACTCTGGAGAAATAAAGGGAGCGGATATCGCTATTAATTTTAGTATTCCTGAAGCAGCAGTTGATAATATCAAACTGGCCTTTGATCATGATGTCCCGGTTGTCTGTGGGACAACAGGCTGGCTAAATCAATATGAAGAAATAGTCGCCTACTGTCAAAAAAGGAAAAGCGGGTTTCTTTATGCTTCTAATTTCAGTATAGGGGTAAATCTCTTTTTCAAAATCAATTCCTATGTGGCGGAACTCATGAAAGCCCATCAGAAAGACTATACTCCTTCTATTGAAGAAATCCATCATATACATAAAATTGACGCCCCCAGTGGCACCGCTCTCACCTTGGCAGAAGGGGTGCTCAAAGAATCCAATTTGACTGGGTGGGAATTGGAGGGCACCGCTACTGACAAACTCTCAATCAAGTCCGTCCGTGAGGGGGAGGTTCCGGGTACACATCGCATTACTTACCGTTCTGAAATTGACGAAATCAGCATCAAACACGAAGCTTTTGGAAGAGAGGGATTTGCCCTAGGGGCAGTCATCGCTGCAGAGTGGTTGGCTGGAAAAAAAGGGATATTTAGCATGGACGATGTTTTAAATTTCCACTCTACCTAAGATGCATTTATCAGAACCCTTTATCTTTGAATAAAATCCGTAACACATGACACTCTCCCAGTGGATTCTTTTTGCTTTAGCACTGCAACTTATTCATTTTTTAGGTACTTGGAAATTATACCAAGCAGCCGGTTTCAAAGCCTGGCAGGCAGCAATTCCAGTTTATAATGCAGTGGTATTGATGAAAATCATTAATCGTCCTCAATGGTGGGTGATTTTACTTTTTATTCCTACAATCAACTTAATCCTCTTTGGTGTCATTTGGGTCGAAACGATTCGAAGCTTTGGAAAAAATAAAGCCAGTGATACTGCCTTGGTTTTACTCACATTTGGGCTGAGTATTTTTAGTTTGAATTACAGCAAAAATCCACAGCATATCTCAGATCGTAGATTAAAACCCAGAACGGGTATTGGAGAAACAATTAGCTCAATACTATTTGCAGTTGTAGCGGCCACTATTGTTCATAATTATTTGATTCAACCTTATATTATCCCAACAGGGTCTCTTGAAAAGTCTCTCCTCATAGGTGATTTTTTATTTGTTAGTAAATTTCACTACGGTGCTCGTGCACCAATGACTGCTGTATCATTTCCTATGGTTCACGATACCCTACCTGGACTCAAAATAAGGTCTTACCTTAAAAACCCACAACTCCCCTACTTTAGACTTCCCGCTTTACAAAAAATCAAGCGCAATGATATTGTTGTATTTAGTTGGCCTGCAGATACCGTCCGTCAATTTTTTGTAAAAGAAAAAAGAGTAGATAAGCCCATTGATAAAAAATCTAATTATGTAAAACGCTGTGTAGCCATACCGGGGGATACGCTTGAAATTATTGACGGCCTTGTCCATACAAATGGAAAAAGAAATCTATATTCAAGTAGGACCCAAATTCAGTTCAGTCATAGTGCTTATGCGCAGAAAGGAATCTCTTCAAGAAATTTATTAGGAGCGGGGTTTGAATCCTTTTATCGCAGCTTTAAAATAGAAAATATAAATGAGCAAAGTTATAAAGCGCTCATCCCACATATCATAGGTACCCGAGGAAATACAATCGACAATTTTGTCGTACTAACAGAATCCAAGGGGCTCCCCCTAGAGCTCATAAGAAAGCTTGGGCTTCGGGTAAGTGAGCTTCTTGAAACAAAAAAAGAGCTTTTACTAACCCTAAATGAGGCAGAGCAGCTGAGTAAAGTAGCAGGTATTGATAGCGTAGTGAGAAGAATCAGTAAAAATAAGGTTCCGAATGAAACCTTTTTTCCCAATAAAATACCCTTTGATTGGAATGAAGATAACTTTGGTCCACTGGTTATTCCCAAAAAAGGGATGACAGTCTCCTTAAATAAATCCAACCTTCCGCTGTATAAAAAAATCATAACAGACTATGAACTCAACCAATTAGAAACAACGCCTGATCAAATTCGGATAAATGGTAAGCCTTCCACAAGCTATACCTTCCAAAAAGATTATTATTGGATGATGGGTGATAATAGACACCGCTCAGAAGACAGTCGTTTTTGGGGATTTGTACCCGAAGATCATATCGTAGGAAAGCCAATTTTTATCTGGTTTAGTATCAAAGGGATAAATGATGGGATCAAGAATTGGAGTATCCGCTGGGATCGTGTCTTCACGACTGTTGATGGTCCCGGTGCCCGTTATTCTTACTTTCCCTATTTCATTGGTTTTGTCATTCTGTGGCAGGCTTATTCTTATTACCGAAAAAAGAAAAAGAAAACGGCGGCATGAAAGCTGTAATTACCCCAGCTTATCTCCCAAATATTTACTACCTAAGCTGGTTATTAAACCAAGAAAAAATCTTTTTTACCGCAGATACGCACTATCAAAAGCAAACTTTTAGAAATCGATGTGAAATTTATGGCCCTAATGGAAAATTAAAATTGACAATTCCCATAACTCATAAAAAAGCACAGTTGCATCAAAAAGAAAATGAAGTGCAAATAGCCTTTGTATCCGCATGGCAAAAACAACACTGGAAATCGCTATGTGCAGCCTATCGCTCCTCCCCTTATTTTGAATTTTATGAAGCTGATATTCACCCATTTTATACCAACAAAACAGCTTTGCTCTTAGAATTTAATCTCGCTTTACTCGAAAAAATTATGGCGTTAATTGAATTTCCCTTTAAATACGAGCTAATTTCCTGGGATCCCTCCCTCCATTATCGAATGGATGGATTAATAGAAGCCAAAAAAAAGAAAGTCCTCAATCTATTACCTTATTATCAAGTTTTTCAAAATAAATTCGGATTTATCGAGAATTTAAGCATACTAGACCTTCTTTTTAATCTAGGTCCGAATACACTCGATTATTTAAAAAAACAAACATTACAGTACTAGAATTTCTTAGTCAACTTAGCTGAAATGGGTTTGTGATCAGAGAGCTTTACCCTGTAGGTGTTAAAATCGGTCACTTTCAAATCGGGAGAATTAAAAATAAAATCAATCCGCAATGGCAACATTAAAAAACTATAAGTAGCTCCAAGGCCTGATCCCTGTTCTGTAAAACTGTCTATCCGATCTTTTTTTAACGTTTGATAGGGGGCAGAAAAAGCATTATTATTTAAATCAGCACAGATTATTTCAGGATAAGAATGCTGAGAGGTTTGGAGATTAAAAGTAGCAACTTGCTTTTTTTGAATTTCAACTACTGTATTTAATTTTTTTCTGAGTTTTTCTGAATAATTTGAAGAGAGAAGCGTGTCATTTTGGTCTAAACGAAAAGATTCAAGATGCAAATTGTAGACACGAAGCGTATCGCCCTTCCAAAGAATATCGGCTTGCATTCCTCCATTTTGAGAATTTTCAAAAGCAATCGCTTGTGTATTCATAAGGGGGTATTTAGATACAATACAGGTACCAATTGCTCCCTTAGGCGTATAAGGTTTAAATACCTGATAAGGAAAAGACGCAAGTTTTGGCGCCTCGGTCAAGGCAAATTCTTGAAAACATATCACATCTAATTCATGTGACTCGACAAAATTTTCTATTTCCTCAGCTATAGCCTTGTCTTTAAGCCACTTATAACGATTAAATGAGCGGACATTATAGCTCATTATCTTCAAACCCTCAGCTGTAGCAATCCCTTTATTCTCAAGCTGATAAAGCAAGCCTAATTCCTCATAACTCAAAAACAACATCCCGATAAAAAGAAAGGCTGAACGGCTTAAACGCAAAGTCCAGAAAATAAAGAAAATAAGATTAAAAACGGTGAGAACAGGAACTGCAAATGCCAATAAGGGGAATCCCGAAGTCCCTCCTAGAGCCCCCATACTGTAAAGCTGTATAATGAGGGTAAATAAATTGAAGACCGTGAGAATCTTTATTAAAAACGACGACTTTGACCCTGTGTTTTTCACTGATTTTTTTTGCCTGCTTGAAAGAGAAAATCTTTTTCCTTTTGGGACAAACTGTCATAGCCAGACTTACTTATTTTATCTAAAATAGCGTCAATTCTTTTTTGATCTTCATCTGTATTTGTCGTCTTAGGGGGAGTAGATTTTGTTGTTTTTCTATATACCGTTTTTAGCTTTGACTGCTTGGAAAATAAATTTAAAAATCGGTTTACCAAATTTTCAAAAGGAGTTCCTATATCTACCCCTTGCGCTAATCTTCTTACATAAAAATAACCCAAAGCAGCTCCTCCCAAATGAGCAAGATGCCCGCCAGCATTGCCATAGGGTATTTGTATCACATCGAGAAGAACAAAAGCGAGCCCTAAATACCGAAGCTTGATATTAAAAAAAATCAAACGCACTTCTAGATCAGGAGAGTAGGTTGCCATAAATATAAATACAGCCATAACTCCCGCAGAAGCACCCACCATAATTGGCGAAATATCCTGAAAGGCAGGAAAAACTGAATAACTTAAAATAAAAGTGAGCCCTCCGAGTAATACTCCTAAAAAATAAACATTGAAAAAGGTTTTCTCATTGAATAAATTAAGCATGAGGCGTGAAGCAAAATACAAGAGATACATATTCCAAAAAAGATGAAAAAAACCTGTATGAATAAAACTATAAGTGATAAGCGTCCACGGTTTAAATAAAAGGTCTGACCAATCTGCAGTTAACTCAAACCAACCTAAAAAAAAGCCCTGTGGCAGCGCAAATAGGTACAAGAGTGTACGGGCAAATAAAGGTAAAATAAAGCACACTATATTGACCAGTATCAATTTCTCGGCACTATTCATCTGTTGTAACCGATAACGAAGCTGCTCTTGAAAATTCATTAATCCCAGCGGTTTTGATCAAATTGATTTTTTTTCCAATACCACATCATTACAAGTCCAGTAATTGCACCTCCAACATGAGCAAAGTGCGCGATAGGACCAATTGAGTATGAAGTAAATCCAAAAAAGAGGTCTCCTAAAATAAGAAGTGGCACAAGCACTTTTGCTTTGATGGGTATAGGGGGGAAAAGTAACATCAGTCGAGCATTGGGAAATAAAAAAGCAAAAGCAACTAAAACACCATAAAGTGCTCCTGAGGCACCAACCATAACTGCGTTAAAAGCAGATAAACCAGTGAATAATTGCGCTCGTCCTATTTGTTCGATAATGGGATATGCCAAATCTCTAGTCTCAAAGAATGTGAGAATTTGTGTAGACGTAAGCCCTTGACTTAGTAACTGCTCAGAAATAGAACTCACTTGAAAGTAATATAAGGCGAGTTGGAGTGCTGCTGCTCCAAAACCTGTGGAGAGATAAAAGAAAATAAATTTATTGCGACCCCACATCTGCTCTATGGGTGTTCCAAACATATACAAAGCGAACATATTGAAAAAAATATGACTCAAATCGCCATGCATAAACATATGAGTTAAAGGCTGCCAGAATTGAAATTTAGGATTTGAAGGATAGTGTAGCGCAAATAAATCAAAAACAATATCACCTAATGAAAGTGTTGCGATAAAGAAAATACCGTTGATAATTAATAGGTGCTTAACTGTTTCTGTAACGTTTCGCATTAATTTAGTTTTTGTTCGATATCAGTCTTTTCTAAAGTAATAAAAATCTGACGATTAAAGGGGGAAACAGCTGTTTCCTTACAAGCGAAAAAATCGTCTATTAAAGCCTGTTGTTCTTGAGCTGTCAATGATTCTCCTGACTTTATCGCTAAGTTTTTGGCCATGGTTTTTGCAACCCGGTCAGCGGGACTAAAGTCCTCCAAGCTCGATTCCTCTGACTCATTTGTCAAAAGCAGTTCAATGAGCTCTTCTACCTTTGATGCGGGGCAATATTCAGGGGCCGCGGTAATGGTTAAATGATTTAAATCCTTAAGCACAAATTGAAAACCCAAAAGTTCCAATGCTTCTACTCTATGGGTAAACTCTTCAGTCTGCTGAGGATTTAGCTCTAATACAACCGGAAACAAGAGACTTTGACTCACTCCCTTTTTCTGAGTGATTGAACTTAAAAAACGCTCATAGAGGATACGCTGATGGGCGCGTTTTTGATCTATAAGAAGCAAATGAGTCTTTAAAGGACATACAATATATTTTGAAAACAACTGAAAAACCTTTGGAGACTCAGGAAGATTGAGGAGTGAGTCTTCTGATGTATCTATAGCTGATAGATTGGCTTCTTTGATTCCCGAGTAAAGCGCTTCCCATTGAGGGTCTTTTAAAGATGGTCGTATCGAAGATTTGTGCTCATTTTTAAAAGGATTAAAATTGGAATCTACCGCTATGGGTGGGGGCTCAGGTGTTTTATCTTTATATGCATACGGAACCTCTAGGGAGGCGTCTTTTTCAAAGTCCAAGGCGGGCAATACTTGGAAAATACCTAAGCTGTGCTTCACGGCTGCTCGAAGTATGGCATAAAGGTTTTGCTCTTCCTCGAATTTGACTTCGGTTTTTGTAGGGTGGATATTGATATCTATAGACTGGGGGTCAACAGTTAAGTAGATAAAATATCCGGGCTGAAAACCGGGCCTTAGTAATCCTTCGAAAGCATTGGAAACAGCATGATGTAAAAACGAACTTTTAATAAATCGGTTATTGACGAAAAAAAACTGCTGCCCTCTTGATTTTTTTGAAAACTCAGGTTTTACCGCAAAGCCAGTAATTGTAGCAAGTGAAGTCTGCTCCTTAACTGGAACCAACTGAGATTCCCATTTGGATCCAAATACAGCAGCGATACGTTTTTTTAATCCTGTTACTCCCAACTCAAATAATTCGTGTCCGTTATTATAAAAAAGAAATTTAATTTCAGGATGTGCTATGGCAACGCGATGAAATTCATCTATTATATGGCGCAATTCAACCTGATCTGATTTTAAAAAATTACGCCGTGCAGGAATATTATAAAACAAGCTTTTAACAGCTATTGAAGTCCCTTTAGGTTGGGTGGATAAAGATTGATCGACTACAGTACTGCCTTCAATTTTTAAACAATGTGAAACCTCCTCTGATGCGGTACGCGTATGCGTTTCAACATGAGCAATAGCCGCTATAGAGGCCAAAGCTTCCCCTCTAAAACCTTTCGTTTTTAATGCAAAAAGGTCTTCGGCTAGGGTTATTTTTGATGTTGCATGGCGTTCAAATGCAAGACGAAGGTCTGTATTGCTCATTCCTTCACCATTATCAATAACTTGAATCAAGGTTTTTCCTGCATTTTTAATGACCAATTGAATTTGGGTGGCTTGAGCATCAACTGCATTTTCAAGTAATTCCTTGACTACAGATGCAGGTCTTTGAATAACTTCTCCTGCTGCAATTTGATTGGCGACATGATCCGGTAAAAGCGTGATTTTTGAAGCCATCGAGATTAAGTCATAAAGAGGCTTAAATCAAAATCTAGTATGTAAAGCGCCAATAACACCAAAACAAGAATAATAAGGAGTAATCGTAATGAAAGGGCTCTGTTTTTTCGGGTGCGCATTTGCATTCTCGCCTCTTTCCACTGCTGACCAAAGTCATTTTGGTTGTAAGTTTCTCGATATTTAGAAAATTTAGAGTCGAAATCATACAGATTGCCGTCCTCTTTTCCTTTGTAATAACGAGGGGTATAATTGTATCTCCTGTTTTTTCTAAGCTTGAATAAATTGGACTTTAACATAGCTCAAAAATACAAGAAAGGGATGAAATTCTACTAGCCCTGATTAAGAAAGTTTTCTCAGTTTTCTGCCCTTAGTTTGCTCATCTGCAAAGCAGCAACCGCTGCTTCGATTCCTTTATTACCGTGAATTCCCCCACTTCGATCTTTTGCTTGTTGAAGGGTGTCATCTGTGAGGACGCAAAAAATAACAGGCACTTCCGCTTGTACATTGAGGTCTTTTATTCCTTGAGATACAGCTTGACATACATAATCAAAATGCTGGGTCTCTCCTTTTATTACACTCCCAATGGCAATGACTGAATCGGGATTGAATGATTGTGCTTTTTTAGCACCGTAAATTAACTCGAAGCTCCCTGGAACCTCCCATACTTTTATATTTTCTTTTTTTACTCCGTGCTTATTCAATGTTTGCTGTGCCCCTTTACTGAGCGCATCCGTAATCGAATTATTCCATTGGGAGACTACAAGGTGAATCGTATAAGGGCTGCCCTCTGGCACTTTTGAGGTATTATAATCAGAAAGGTTTTGGTTGGCAGTTGCCATTTCCTTTAGGGGTTGAGGTGTTCCAGCTTGCCCTTCTGAACAGTCACCCAGCGGGCTTCTTCAGACTTGGGATAGTCTTTTTCAATTCGCTCTAAGAAAGAAATTGCTTGTTTTATTTTTCCATTTTCAGCCCCTAGTATTGCAGCTTTATAGAGATATTTGGGCGTAGAATACATATTTTCACTTACGGCTGCAGCCTCTAAGTAATAATCATATGCTTGATCTAGATCTCCCAATTGGGCATAAGCATCTCCTATAGCCCCTTTAGCCAGTGCGCTGAGCAATACATCTTCAGCATTAAACTGATCTAAATACTGAATCGCATTGTCATACTCTTTTAAATTGAGGTAAGACATTCCAGCGCTATACGCAGCGAGTTTGGCAGCGGGTGTTCCTTTATAGTTCTCAATGATATCTAAAAATCCGTACTTCCCTTCTCCACCATTCAATGCACGCTTGTAAAGTGAATCTGCTTCAATACTATTCACCGCCAGTTCAAAATAGTATTGCGCTTGGTTAAGCTCACTAGCAGCTTCTTGCTCCCTTGGCTCGAGTACAAAGTTTTGGTAGCCCAAATAACCCAATACGCTAAGTGCTACAACTCCAATAAAACCAAAAATGAGGTTTTGATATTTTACTACCCATTCTTCTGTTTTACTTGCAGTGGTATCTAAAGTGTCAAATACCTCAGCCGTAGTACTTTCTTGAACCACTTCATTATTCTGCTTAGGACTCACTGACTTTTTTGCGCCTCGTTTTTTGTATGTTGCCATGGTAACTTATTTTAGCGCGTAAAATTAGTCTTTTTATTCTAATTCAAAAAGCTTAAAGCTAGCATCTAAGTTATTATTTTTGTAATTCATGCACTTAAAACAACTCACCCTAACGCAGTACAAGAATATCAGCTCAAGAACTTTTGAATTGAATCCAAAGATCAATTGTTTTGTGGGAGACAATGGGGTGGGGAAATCGACCGTATTAGATGCTATTTATCATTTGGCTTTAGGGAAAAGTTATTTCAATCCTATCGCACTTCAAAATATTCAGTTAGGGCAAGAATTTTTTGCTTTAGAAGGTCGTTTTGAAAATGCTGAGCGTGAAGAAAAAATCGTCTGCAGCCTGAAAAAAGGACAAAAGAAAACCATGAAACGCAATGGTAAAGTTTATGAAAAATTAGCAGACCATATTGGTTTAATTCCTACTGTAATGATCTCTCCCTCGGATCGAGACCTTATTGCTGAAGGCAGTAGTATAAGAAGAAAATTTATAGATGGTGTAATTGGGCAAACTAACTCGCTTTTTTTACAGGATTTACTGACCTACAATAAAATTCTTGCTCAACGCAATGCACTGCTAAAATACTTTTCTCTAAACCAAGCTTTCGACCCCACCACACTTGAGATTTATGACCAACAACTGGTGGAGAAAAGCAACTCGATCTACAAGCTGCGGTCCGAATTTATGAAAACCTTTATTCCTATCTTTAAATCTCGCTATGCGGAAATCAGCGGACTGGAGGAATTTGTAGATCTTTCCTATGAAAGTCAATTACACCAAGAATCACATCAAGATTTATTAAAAAAAACACTCGATAAAGACCGCCAAGTCCAATTTACTACTACGGGTATTCATAAAGACGACGTCTTATTTCTCAAAGAAGAGCAACCTATTAAAAAATTTGGTAGCCAAGGTCAACAAAAGACTTTTCTCATTGCACTTAAATTGGCTCAATTTGATTTCCTAAAATCTAAAAGCGGTGGCGCACCCCTGCTTTTGCTCGATGATGCCTTTGATAAATTAGACCAAAAAAGAGTAGCCCAAATCATCGCATTAGTTGACCAAAATGATTTTGGCCAAATTTTTATTACAGATACCCACGAAGAACGGACGCTAAGCGCCTTAGAACATATTAAAGCGGGCTATGAAATTTTTAAGCTCTAAAGAAATAAAAAAAACAGCCCTCGTTCTTCTGCTCTTTTTATTTGTAGGCTGTGGAGATCATTCAAAAGTAATTATTGAACAACTTGAAGGCTATTGGGAAATTGACTCTGTAGAACAAAAAGGAGAAGTCTTTAAAAGCAATCAAAAAACACCCCTCTATGATTATTATTTTCTGGACAAAAACAAAGGGTTCTATAAAAAAGTAGCCCCTCTACTCTATGGAAATTTTCAAACTTCAGAAAGCAGTATTGCCTTTGAAGTTCGAGAAGAAAAAGGTATTTTTAAACTTTATTTCACTTCACCGTGGAGTAGTTGGCAAAAAACCATCCAAACACTGAATGCGGAACAGCTTGTGCTTTTCCATCAAGGACGTAATTTTAATTATAAAAGAGTAAACCCCAAAAACGCTATAAATAAGAATGAATCAGGCGAAGAATAACTTTGAACCAAAATCCATAAAAACTGTGCTGAAAGACATTGTGGATCAGAAGCAGTTAAAAAGGGGGATAGAAACGATACGTATCTGTAATGCTTGGGGTGAAATTATGGGAGAAAATATTACCAAGTATACTGATGGTGTTCGTTTTTCAAATCAGACACTCTATGTCCAACTTCGCTCTGCGCCCTTAAAAATGGAACTGGGCTATAGAACAGAAGCATTAGTCAAGCGCATCAATAGTCACTTAGGGAGTGCTTTTGTAAAAAAAATTACCCTGATTTAGAAACGTTCTCTTTCAGAAAAGTGAAATGCCGCCTCTAGCATGGCATTCTCATCACTGTCAGAACCGTGCACGGCATTTTCACCCATAGAGGTGGCGTATAACTTTCGCAAAGTTCCTTCAGCTGCCTCAGCGGGATTGGTGGCACCAATCAAAGTTCTAAAATCACTTACTGCATTTTCTTTTTCTAATAAAGCTGCCACAATAGGACCCCGTGTCATAAAACTTACCAGTTCCCCGAAAAAAGGACGTTCGCTATGAACTGCATAAAAAGATTCTGCATCGCGTTGCGTCAGCTGAGTGAGTTTTAAAGCTTTAATTTTAAAACCTGCTGCAGTTACTTTTTCAAGTATATTTCCAATGTGTCCATTTTGAACAGCATCCGGTTTAATCATCATTAATGTTAGGTTCGCCATTTTTTTTGCGCCAAAAATACTAAATGATATTTCAATAGAATAGTGATTTCGAGTAAAGATCAACCAAATGAAAAAAAAAATTGAGAAGGTTCACAGCTTAAGTTAAAGTGGTATCTTTGATGCACTATGGATCAAGCCTTTATCAATACTCTTGAACAGACCCTCCAAAACCCTCAAAAGATTCTTATCATCCCCCATAAAAATCCTGATGGTGATGCTTTGGGGAGTGCTTTGGCATTGATGCATTTTTTAAGAAATGAACAGCATCAAGCAATAGTAGTCTCACCGAATGATTATCCCTTATTTTTAAAATGGCTTCCCGGTGAAAAAGACATACTTATCCACAGTGAAAATAAAGCAGTGGTCCAAAAGGAATTTGAAGCTGCAACTCTCATTTTCGCACTAGATTTTAACACACTTGGTCGTATAGACGAACTCGGCGAATGGGTCGCCCAATCTAAGGCCCTGAAGGTCATGATTGATCATCATGAAGCTCCCGATGATTTTGCTGACTTACAGTATTCTGATCCTCAAATGAGCTCAACTTGTGAAATGATTTACCATGTTATCAATCACTTAAATCCGAAAGGCTTTAATGAAGCAATTGCAAATTGCCTTTATACGGGTATCATGACAGATACAGGCTCTTTTAAATACCCGCTTACTACTGCTCAAACCCACAAGGCGATTGCAAAACTCATTGAATACGGGGCTTCAGGCACTTCAATTCATCAAAAAATATATGACAGCTCTTCATTTAACCGTTTAAAACTCCTTGGTATTGCCTTGTCGAATATGACTCAAATCACAAATATACCTGTGGTTTATATCACGTTGTCTCAAAAAGAACTCAATTCTTGTAATTATCAAAAAGGAGATACAGAAGGGTTTGTCAATTATGGCTTAAGCCTAAAAGGAATTCAATTTTCCTGTATTATGATAGAAAATGAACAAGAAGGTAAGATTAAAATGTCTTTTCGATCAAAAGGGGATTTTTCGGTAAATGATTTCGCACGAACGTACTTTCAAGGGGGTGGTCATTTTAATGCTGCAGGAGGCATGTCTACTGACTCCATTGAACAAACTGTACTTCGTTTTCAAAAAGCAGTGGCTGAAGTGTCAGCTCAATTTCAAAAAGAATGAAAAGAATTGGCTTACTCCTTTTTTTAAGTTTTCTTTTTTCTTGCAATCAACCTGAGCCACGTGCGCCATTGAATAAAAAGCAAAATTCTTTTTTGATAAATTCTGCTGCACGAAACAAGCGCCTTCTCGAAACAGAAGAGCAACTTTTACTTAATAGCGCGGATAAAGACAGCTTATTGCGTTTTGAAAAATCTGCCTCTGGTTTTCTTTATGCTTACAAGGTAAAAGCGCTTCAGACTTTGCCACTGCCAAAAAAAGGAACACCCATTCTCTTTAGCTATCAAATCGAAGACTTGGAACAAAATATGATTTACGACAAGCAAACACTGGGAGTAGTGGAATATTCTTTAGACCAAGAAGAAATTTTACCCGCATTAAGATTGGGGCTTCGAATGATGAAAGCAGGGGAAGTTGTGGTATTTCTATTTCCTTCCTACCTTTGCTACAGTTACCAAGGTGACGGTGATAAAATTGGCGTAAATCAACCCCTACGCTTTACAATTGAACGTATCGATCGTCCCTAATTAATTAATAAAAATCAATCAAATGAAAAAAATCATACTCCCATTTATTGCCCTTATCCTTTTCTTTGGGTGTAACGCTGAATATCCCAATCTTGAATCAGGACTTTATGCGGAAATAAAAACTTCAAAAGGAAATGTATTGCTGAGTCTCGCTTATGAGCAGGCACCCATTACAGTAGCTAATTTTGTTGCGTTAAGTGAAGGGAAAAATAACCAAGTAAGCGAAGAGTTTAAAGATAAAAAATACTACAACGGACTCAAATTTCACCGTGTGATTCCTGATTTCATGATTCAAGGTGGAGATCCAACAGGTACCGGTTCTGGTGGACCTGGGTATCGTTTTGATGATGAAATTAGTACTCTCACTCATAGTGGTCCTGGGATTCTCTCTATGGCTAATGCGGGTCCTGCGACCAATGGGAGTCAATTTTTTATTACCCACAAAGAAACGCCTTGGTTAGATGGGAAACACACTGTTTTTGGTCAGGTTGTTGAAGGTCAAGAAGTGGTAGACAGTATTGCGCAAGACGACCTCATTGAAAAAGTGACTATCATACGAAAAGGAAATGCAGCAAAACAGTTTGATGCGCCTAAAGTCTTTGATGCTTACTTTGTCCAAAAAGAACAAATTGCCTCAGAGCGTGAAGCCAAAAGAAAGGTGATAAATGAAACAAATGCTGCAAAATTTGAGGCACTAAAAGAAACAGCAAAGACTACAGCATCAGGTTTACAATATCAAATTACTTCTCAGGGAAATGGAAAAACAGTAAAATCAACAAATAAAGCAACAGTTCACTATGCTGTTTATTTTGTAGATGGCACTTTGCTCGAAACCAGTAAAGTAGAAATTGCTGAAGCAAATAAGCAAGTTAACTTACAGCGCAAAAATGCCAATCAATACAACCCCATACAAGCGGCCGTGGGAGCAGAAGATGCAATGATTGAAGGATTTAAAGAAGGCTTAAGACTCTTGAAAGAAGGTGATAAAGCAACTTTATTTTTACCCTATACCCTAGCGTATGGCGCGGAAGGTACCCGAGGGATTCCTCCTCAGTCTGATCTTATCTTTGAGGTAGAAATCGTCAGTGTAGATTAAAAAAATACAGGGAAGCAAGTGCTTCCCTTTTTTTATGAAAAAATTTAAATGGATATTGATTGCGCTGCTCCCTGTGCAATGGGGACTCCTTCAACTACTCAAGAGCCATCCTTTATTGGTGGAAACTCAGTACAGTCAAAAACTCTATCCTATTTTCTTTAAGCTCCAAGCCTTTTTCTTTTCAAAGTTGCCTTTTTCCTTTGGGGATTTAGCCTATGGTGCAGCTATTTTTGGACTGATTTTTTATTGGATAAAATGGATTCAAAATCGGGCTAAAAGAAAGGTACTGCTGCTTAATTTTTTTGCCACTATTTCATTGGTTTTTCTCCTTTTTCAACTACACTGGGGATTAAATTACTACCGCTTGTCTCTTCAAGAGAAATTAAATTATCCAACTACTTATTCTGAAAAAGAATTAACCGAAACATTACATTATTTAATTACTTCCACAAATAACCTTCAAAAGCAACTGGCTCCCAATGACAGCACCGCTGTTCTCATTCCCTATACTAAAGAAAAATTAAGCGCAATGATAGAGGGTGATTTTAATTTTGAGTTGGCTGATTTTAAAGTTACTCCCTATCTTAAAAATTCGATGTGGAGTAAGCTATTAAGTTATATGGGATTTGCCGGATATCTCAATCCACTAACCTTAGAATCACAAGTAAATTCAAAAATTCCTAAATTAAATTACTGCACTACTGCTGCACACGAAATGGCACATCAGTTGGGTATTGCCTCAGAAACTGAAGCCAATTTTATAGCGTATCAGACGACAATTACCCACCCTGATCCTTTTATACAATTTTCCGGTTATAGTTTTGCTTTGCGTTATTGTTATGGAGAGCTACTTAAGGTAAACCCAGAAGCAGCCAAAGAACAAATAATTAAACTCAATAAAGGCGTCTTAAAAAACTTTCAGGAGCTGTCTGAATTTTGGAAAAAGTTTCAAAACCCTCTAGAACCTTATTTTAAAAAAGGCTATGACACTTACCTCAAAGCCAATGGTCAAAAAAAAGGCATTTTGAGTTATAATGCCATGGTAAGCATGGTAATTGCCTACACTTTAGAGATGGAGTTAGCATCAGATTGAATTTATTCATTTCTTTGCTTTGTATATTCTTAACCAATACCGCTTAAAGTGTGAAACTCCTTAGCAGCAATAAAAATCCAGAAATAAAACGACTTAGACTCCTCATTCAAAAATCAAAAGCACGAAAAAAACAAGGTTTATTTGTTATAGAGGGACAAAGAGAAATCGAAAAGGCGCTAGAAGGCAATTATAAACTTGATTCTCTTTTTTTAAAAGAAGGGAGTGAAGAGGAATACTTCGAATTACTCCAAGAAAATAATCAGATTGCCCAATATGTAGTTTCCTCTTCACTTTTTGAACAAATAAGTATTCGCTCTGGTTCAGAGAAAAGTCTAGCCATAGCGTATGCTAAAACACATTCAATCAGTGAGTTAGAAATTACCCATGAAGCCTTAATATTGGTTATTGAAGCCCCTGAAAAACCAGGCAATATTGGAGCCTTATACCGTACAGCTGTTGCAGCGGATTTCGATGCGGTTATAATTGCCAACCCCAAAACAGATTTTTATAATCCCAATAGTATTCGTTCTAGTTTAGGATGTCTTTTTTTATTGCCTACAGCCCTAGCCTCATCGGAAGCAGCAATTGACTACTTAAAGCAAAAAGAAGTTCTTATAGCTGCTGCCGCACTGGTCCCAGGTGCCCAATCTTATGATGCATTTGAATACCCAACACCCTGTGGCCTTGTTGTGGGTACAGAAAGTACAGGTCTCGATCAGCAATGGATAGAAGCCGCACATCAGCAGCTTATTATTCCTATGGCTTCTGCTGTAGATTCATTAAATTTATCTGTTTCGGCAGGAATTTTGATGTATCAAGCGAGAGGAAATAAAATAAACCGAAAAAAGCATTGAAATCTTTAGTATATTCAGAGACTAATGATCATTGACCAGGAACTAGAAAATAAAGAAATTGCCAAGCAGTATAAAGAGCTACTGCGAATCAGTTATCAAACACTAAGCGAAAAAGACAAAAAAATGATTCGCTTGGCTTTTGATACTGCTGTAGAGGCGCATAGTGACCAAAGGAGAAAATCTGGAGAGGCATATATTTTTCACCCTATCAATGTAGCCAAAATTGTAGCCCAGCAAATCGGTCTTGATGCTACTTCTATTTGTGCAGCACTACTTCATGATGTGGTGGAAGACACAGGCTGTACATTAGAAGATATCGAACGCCTACTAGGGAATAGTGTAGCTAAAATTGTTCATGGACTCACAAAAATTTCAAGTCTTAAAAAAGATAAAAATATTTCCCTACAAGCAGAGAATTTCAGAAAAATGCTGCTTACCCTGCATGATGATGTTCGCGTTATTATTATCAAAATAGCAGACCGTTTGCACAATATGCAAACCATGGATGCTATGCCTGAATATAAGCAAGTAAAAATTGCCTCAGAAACACTTTATATCTATGCCCCTTTGGCACACCGTATTGGGTTGTATAATGTCAAAACTGAGCTGGAGGATTTAAGTTTGAAATATACCGAACCTCAGCGCTATCACTCGGTTAAAAGTAAAGTAGAGGAAAGCTATGAAGCGCAAGAGGAATATATTAAAACCTTTTCTAAATTTTTATCCAAAGAATTAGATAAAGAGCGTCTTAACTATACTGTTAAGGGAAGAAGTAAGTCTATTTATTCTATCCATAGAAAAATGCTCACTCAAAATATTCCTTTTGAAAAAGTTTATGACAAATTTGCAATGCGTATTGTTTTTAAGAGTACGCGCGCAAAGGAAAAGCTTTTAGCTTGGAAAATTTATTCCATCGTTACAGATCACTTTACCCCTAATCCGACTCGCCTAAGAGACTGGATTACAGCACCCAAATCAAATGGTTATGAGGCGCTACACATCACTGTAATGGGACCGCAAAATAAATGGGTAGAAATTCAAATTCGCTCAGAGCGCATGCATGAAATTGCTGAAAAAGGCTATGCCGCCCATTATAAATACAAACAAGGCGACAATAAAGACATAGGAATAGAAAGTTGGCTAAACCGATTACAAGAAGTGCTCGAAAATAATTCTGGTAATGCCGTAGACTTTGTTGAAGACTTTAAACTCAATCTCTATGCAAAAGAAATTTTTGTATTTACTCCTAAAGGAGATCTTAAGTCTTTGCCCCAAGGTGCTACCGCTTTAGATTTTGCTTTTGCTATCCATACCGATATCGGAAAAAAAACACGAGGTATTCGTGTAAATGACCGTCTTGTGCCCTTGAGTAAAGAGCTCAAAAGTGGAGATCAAATCGAAGTAATCACTTCTGATTCCATAAAGCCTTCAAAAAATTGGCTTGATTTTGTAGTCACCTCTAGGGCTCGATCCATTATCAAATCTTCATTAAATGAAGAACGAAAAGCGCGTGCAGAAGAGGGTAAAGAAATGCTTCGCAGGAAACTCAAACAGCTTAAAATTACAATGAATGATAAAACCATTCAGAAAATGTTACTGTATTTTAAATTTGATAACAGCCAAGATCTTTTTTATCGAATTGGAATTGGATCGCTGAATAATCAACAGCTCAAAGAGTTTTCAAGTGATTACCAAAATTCAGTGCTCAACTTTTTTAAACGTCGATTAAGATCAAAAAATAAATTTGAACCCAGCACTTCAACAGAAATAACGGAAAAATATGACCAGCTCGTCTTTGGAAAAGAAAAAGAACCCTTAGCACATAGCTTTGCAAGCTGCTGTAATCCGATTCCGGGAGATTCTGTCTTTGGTTTTATCACAGTAAATGAAGGAATAAAAGTACACCATAAAGAATGTCCTAATGCGCTCAGCCTCCAGTCTAATTTTGCCTATCGGATTATCCCCGCAAAATGGATTGATTCCTCTTCAGAAGCCTTTGTTGCTACCTTAAAACTGAGTGGTATAGACCGAAAAGGATTAGTCAATGAAGTAACAAAGATGATTTCCAATATGAATAATATCAATATTAATAGAATTAATTTTAATTCGGAGGATCAGTTTTTTACAGGTACCATACAGTTAAGCGTACAAAACAAAACAATTCTAGATAAGATGGTGCAAACTTTATCAAAAGTCAATGGTATTGACAAAATAATCCGTGAGTAAGTCTTTATAACTATCTTTGTAAGGTTATGGTTGCAAATAAATCAAATCAAGAAATTGTAAAAGAAGTTTTTATCAATTTCCTGGATCAACAAGGGCATCGTAAAACTCCAGAGCGCTTCGCTATACTTTTTGAGATCTACGACAGTAAAGAGCATTTTGATATAGAATCGCTTTATATAAAAATGAAAAATAAAAATTATAGAGTGAGTAGAGCTACACTTTATAATACGATAGAGCTTTTACTGGCCTGTGGTCTGGTACGCAAGCATCAATTTGGAGGAGGGCAAGCACAGTATGAGAAATCTTATTTTGACCACCAACACGACCATATAATCCTCACTGATAGCGGTGAAGTAAAGGAATTCTGTGATCCCAGAATCCAACAAATTAAACTAACCATAGAAGAAATTTTTGATGTTGATATCCACAAGCATTCTTTATACTTTTACGGCACAAAAAAAAATAATAAATCCTAAAAAAACATGACGGTAGATTTACTACTCGGACTACAATGGGGTGACGAAGGGAAAGGAAAAATTGTTGACGTACTCACTTCCTCCTATGATATAATAGCGCGTTTTCAAGGTGGCCCAAACGCGGGACACACACTAGAGTTTGAAGGAAATAAACATGTATTACATACTATTCCTTCAGGTATATTTCACCCTGAAGCCGTAAATATTATTGGTAATGGAGTCGTCATAGACCCCGTAATATTTAAGAAAGAAATTGAAAACCTAGCCCCTTATGGTATCAACTTTTCTGAGAAATTATTGATTTCTAAAAAAGCACATCTCATACTCCCTACACACCGACTGCTTGATGCCGCTTCAGAAGCTGCAAAAGGAAAAGCTAAAATTGGATCAACTCTTAAGGGAATCGGTCCAACCTATATGGATAAAACGGGAAGAAATGGGATACGAGTCGGAGATATCTTTGCTCCAAATTGGGATTCAAAATACAAAAAACTAATAACCAAGCATCTAGAGTTACTTAAAAATTTTGAAGGCTTTGAAGTGAATGACCTAGATGCCCTGGAAGAAGAATTTTTGACGAGTATAAAAGCCCTAAAAAAATTCAAACTCGTAGACAGTGAAAACTATTTGCATCAAGCACAAAAAGCGGGTAAAAAAATCTTGGCGGAAGGCGCTCAAGGTTCTTTATTAGATATCGATTTTGGAACCTACCCCTTTGTCACTTCTTCTACAACAACAGCGGCAGGTGCTTGTACAGGACTTGGAATTGCACCCAATAAAATTAAAGAGGTCTATGGTATTTTTAAGGCCTATACAACTCGTGTGGGGAGTGGTCCCTTCCCTACTGAACTTTTTGATGACTATGGGGAAACCATGGGACGTGTGGGTAATGAATTTGGTGCAACTACAGGACGATCCAGACGCTGTGGATGGCTGGATTTAGTGGCTTTAAAATATGCAATTAAAATTAATGGAGTCACCCAACTAATGATGATGAAGGGAGATGTGCTTTCTGGCTTTGATAAAATCAAAGTTTGTACCGCTTACCAAACAGCAACAGGCATACAAGACTATTTTCCTTTTGACATCACAGATGAGCAAATAAAACCGATCTATGAAGAATTAGCAGGTTGGGAGGAAGATTTAACCAAAATGACTGCAGAAACTGAATTTCCTCAGAATTTTATTCGCTATATAAACTATTTGGAAAACGCCCTAGAAACCCCCATTAAAATTGTTTCTGTGGGGCCAGATCGCGCCCAAACAATACATCGTTAAGCAGATAAAATGAAGCCTTTATTTTGGATTTTTACGCTACTCCTCTTTTTTTTTAGTGAGTCTGTACACGCTCAAGCGTCTAAAATAATCGAAATAAGGCAAGCAGGCGGATCCACCCAAGATCAAGCACGTTTTCCTGGAGCAAATATTCTCTTTAAATCCGACACCAAGCGGGTACGCCTCTTTCATGAGGGTGCCTTAATCGAATCAGACCAAGCTTACTTTTATTCTAAGAGAAATTACTTTAAAGCAATAGGAGACGTTATTTTTACTCAAGGCGACAGTCTTCGAATGACCTGTAAAACCATAGAATACGACGGAAAAACCAAAACAGCTTATGCAGAGGGTAATGTTTTTTTAGAACGCCCCGATATGACTTTGAGAACAGAAGTACTCAATCTAGATCGGGTGAATGAAAAAGCTTTTTACAATACCCCCGGTGTCATTATTGACAGTACGAGTACATTGACGAGTAATCAAGGTCAGTACTTTATGGATGAGAAAAAATACCGATTTAGATCTCAAGTATATATTGACAACCCAGACTATAAAGTCAATTCTGAACAGTTAGACTACTACACAGAAAGCAACCAGGCTTACCTATATGGAAAGTCAAAAATTGAGGGGGAAGCCTATACGATTCAATGCGAGCGTGGCTTTTATGACATGAACCGGGAAAAAGGAATTTTTAAAAAAAATGCCGTTCTCTACTATGACAATAAAATTGTCAGAGGTGATAGCTTGTATTTTGAAAGCGCAAAAAACTATGCCGCTGCAACAAAAAATATCAGTATCCTAGATACGCTAAATAATTCAATAATCACTGGGCATTACGGAGAGATTTTTAAAGAAAAAGATTCTGCAATTATCACCCGTAGAGCCCTGGCAGTCAATATTATTGACCAGGATTCCCTGTTTATACATGCAGACACCTTGGTGGCTACTGGACCAGATGAAAAGCGAATATTACGAGCCTACTACGATGTAAGAATTCTTAAAAGTGATCTAAGGGGTCGTTCGGATTCATTGCATTTAGATGAATCAATAGGGCTGACAAAACTTTTAAAAAAACCGTTGTCTAAACAACAGGAACAGGTTTTTACTGAAAAAGACTACAATGAAAATAATCCTGTTCTGTGGTTTGAAAAAAGTCAAATGTCTGGAGATCAAATACACCTAATTTCGAATACAGAAACACGCGAATTAGACTCTTTAAAAATAGACGGAAGGGTCTTTATTATTGAGAAAGACAGTTTAAGTGAAAATGGTTTTCAACAAATCAAAGGAGGAAATCTCAGAGGGGCTTTTGTAGCAAGTAAATTAGATCAAATTGTCATTACTAAAAATACAGAAATGGTTTATTACCTCTACAATGATGAAGACCTCCAGCTCATTGGTATTGACAAGACAACCTGTAGTGCCTTGAATATGCAATTTGAAGAAGGTCAAATTGGTGAGATTACTTTTTTAGTGAGTCCCAATGGAAATGTATACCCAGAAGAGGAACTGCCTGAAAATGATCGTACACTAAAAGGGTTTACTTGGCGATTTGCGCAACGCCCAGAGCGTATTGAAGATCTTTTTGATGAAAATGATAGAGAAGAACAATTTCCCGAAATACTTAAATTTCAATATCCCGCAGCAAAGCAACTCCCTACACCTACAGACAAACCCAAAGAGTAATGCTTAAGGCAGATTTTTTAAGATACCAAGCAAAAACCACCCCTCACCCATTGGGGATTAGTATCGCAAAGGCAAGGGGTGTCTATATTACCGATACTCAAGGAAAAAAATACTTGGATTTTGTGTCTGGGGTTTCTGCCTGTAGTCTCGGACATTGCCACCCAAAAGTAACCCGTGCCATTAGAAAACAAAGCAAAAAATACCTCCATGTCATGGTCTATGGGGAATTTGCCCAAGAGCCTGCGGTACATTTATGTAAAGAACTCGTCGCTCTACTGCCCGACAACCAGGAAGTCGTTTATTTAACGAATTCAGGTACAGAGGCTATAGAAGGAGCCTTGAAACTGGCAAAAAGGGCAACTGGAAGGAGCGAACTCATAGGAGCCTATCAGAGTTATCACGGGAGTACCCACGGTGCACTGAGTTTGCTGGGTTCAGAAAATCAAAAAATGAGGTACCGGCCTCTACTCCCCCATACACGCTTTATACGCTTTAACCATGAAGAAGATTTGAATAAAATAACTTCAAAAACAGCAGCTGTTCTCCTAGAAACCATTCAAGGAGGCGCAGGGTTTATTCTTCCACAAAACGAGTATTTAAAGAAAGTAAAAGCGCGGTGTGAAGCTGTGGGTGCCTTACTCATTCTAGACGAAATACAACCTGGTTTTGGACGCACTGGAACCTTTTTTGGTTTTGAACATTTTCAAACTAAACCAGATATCGTAGTAATGGGTAAAGGAATGGGTGGAGGTCTTCCCATCGGAGCCTTTAGTGCCTCTCAGGAACTGATGCGTCTATTAGAGGACCAACCTAAATTAGGCCATATTACCACTTTTGGGGGAAATCCACTAATTGCTGCTGCCGCTTTAGCCACCTTGAGGGAAATTAGAGACAGTAGCCTAATGGATCAAATTGCGGCTAAAGAAAATCTGATTCGAACGGGGCTTGAGCATCCTCAGATTACAGAGATCAGAGGAACGGGATTGATGCTCGCTCCACTCTTTAAGAATGAGGATATTGTCAATAAAATCATCTTCCGATCAATAGAAAAAGGACTCATGCTCTTTTGGTTGCTATGGGAAAAAAAAGCGATTCGAATCACGCCTCCTCTTACCATAAGTCATAAAGAAATTAAAAAAGGCTGTAGAATCTTGAGATCAGCAATAGATGAAGTCTGTTGATGTTAATTAAATTGTTAAAAACAATCTGAGATTTGAACTCAAGCAGTTTATCTAGCCCTTAATTTTAAGTGTAGAAGATTTAACTCTCACTATGCTAAATTTCAATTCTGAAGAACTGCAATCTTCAATCTCTAAGTTCGAGCGTATGCTCGAAACCAACCACCTCTATTTTTTTGATGCTCAAGAATTTGAAGACATTATTGTCCATTATTTGGGGTTCGGTGAAAATCAGCTGGCAAAGAAAGCACTAAAAATGGCGCTTGAACAACATCCTTCTTCTCATGAATTAATGCTGCTACAAAGTGAGGTCTTTATTCTTGATGAAAAATACAGTGCGGCACTTGAGCTCCTTGATTATATTGAAAATTTGACGCCTCATGATGAAGAAATATCACTTCAGAGAGCAAATATTGCCTCTAAAAAAAACAACCACAAAGACTCCATTGCCCATTTACATAAAGCATTAGAGTTGTCAGAAGACCCTCTAGAAATATGGAATTTATTGGGTATGGAGCACTTATTAGCAGAAGAATACGAAGACGCGTCCTATTTCTTTAGAAACTGTATTTCAGACAATCCTCAAGATTATTCCTCCCTGTATAATTTACTTTATGCTTATGAACAATTAGACAAAATTGAGGACGCTATCACAGTGCTGAATGAAGTTTTAGAAGTCGATCCTTATAGTGAAGTGGCATGGCACCAATTGGGCTTGATATTGGCTAAAAAAGGGCGTCAAAAAGAAGCGCTTTCAGCTTTTGATTTCGCCATTATAAGTGATGATGCTTTTACCGGTGCTTATATTGAAAAGGGTAAGTTATTAGAGCAGATGGGAAGGTTTAATGAAGCCTTAAATAATTACGAAGTGGCGCTTAACACCAATGATCCTAGTGCTTTTGTTTATCAATGTATCGGAAGGTGTCATGACTCTTTAGGAAATAAAGGATTGGCATTAAAATTTTATTTAAAAGCCATTCATTTAGAGCCCAGTAATGAAAAGAGTTGGTTGGCTCTGATTGAATTTTATCTTAATCATAAGCGCTTTGAAAAAGCAGCGTTTCACTTCAAGCGAGCACTAGAAATTAATAGTGATGCCTTTCTCATTTGGAAAAAAGGAATTGAAGTCTATAAAGGTTTGGGGCAGATCGATCAGGTGCTGGAAATTTATAAAAATCTTCACGCGCAAGACCGCCTAGATTTACCTTTGGCGATCGACTTTATTGATCTTTTCCTAGGACAAAAAGAATGGGAAAAAGCCTATTTATTAACACAAGAGATTTATAAATCTTATCCCAAAAACAAAGTACTTAAAATGCGCTTAGGTGGGTGCAGTCTTCAGCTTGGAAAACTTCAAGAGGCCAATTTTTTTATCGATTGGAAAGCACTTACTGTAGAGGAAGCGAAAGTACTTTCAAAACTTTTCCCTGCCGTGAAGCAATTTAAAAAAAGAGATTCTGTTTAATCCATGGGGTTTTCTACCTTTGTTTGAAACCACTTCAAGCAATGCGTTATTTTGTAATTTATCTTAAAGGGATGCTCATGGGAGCGGCTGATTTAGTCCCGGGTGTCTCAGGAGGAACCATCGCACTGCTCACGGGTATTTACAAGGAGCTCTTGGAAAGCATTAATGCCTTGTCTCTTTCGGCTCTAGTTATTTTACGAAAAGAGGGCTTCAAGGCATTTTGGAAACAATTGAATGCTCCTTTTTTGCTTTCCCTTTTTGGCGGAATCGTTACCAGTATTTTATTATTTTCTAGGCTTTTGGAGTGGCTCATTCAAAATAAACCGCTGCTATTGTGGTCTTTTTTCTTTGGGCTTTTAGTAGCCAGCATACTCTATCTTTTTCGAACGACACTTTCACTTACTACGCAAACAATTCTTTATTTGGTTTTTGGAATTCTAGTTTCTTTTAGTATTACACAGCTTAATGGAGGGGGAAACCAAAGTAGTCTTTGGTATTTATTTTTCTCTGGCTTTGTAGCAATTTCTGCCATGATACTCCCCGGCCTCTCAGGGGCATATATTTTGGTTGTAATGGGCGTGTATCAAACTATACTCACCCATTTGCGCCTCGCTCAAGATTTAATCCTCAATTTTGATCAAACACAGTGGATGAATACGAGTAGCATCCTTGGGGTTTTTCTTTTGGGTATACTAATAGGAATTAAAGTTTTTTCAAAAGCTTTAAGTTGGCTATTAAATCGCTATCCTCAAAGAAGTAACGCTGTTTTAGTCGGATTAATGACAGGCGCCTTACATAAAGTTTGGCCTTGGCAAAATAAAATCCAAGGTACTCCCTCGGATTTAGAAGCAGTATTCCCACAAGAATTTAGCGGGGACCCCCAACTGGTTGCTGTCCTTTTATGGATGGGGATTGGATTTGCCACACTTTTCATTTTAGAAAGAAGTAAATCTTTGATTAACCCATGAGAAGCTTTCAAAAAGAAAGAACATTTTGGGGCGCTTTTTATTTAGTGATCAAGGGTATCGCTATGGGCGCTGCTAATAAAGTTCCTGGGGTTTCAGGCGGTATTTTAGCCTTGGTGGGTGGTTTCTATGAAGAACTTATTTTCTCTTTTCAAAAACTAAATTTCACAGCCTTAAGACTATTGGTAACTGGACGCTTTAAAGCCTTCTGGAATTATATAAATGCTTCATTTTTAAGTTTGCTTTTTGGTGGGGTAATCATCAGTTATTTTAGTATTTCGCTATTCTTGGATTATGCATTAAGGCAAAATGAAAGTTTAGTTATGGGTGTTTTCCTCGGAATGATAATTGCCTCTGTTTACCTTGTCAGCAAAGAAATCCCCTCCTGGAACAGTAGATTAATTTTATTTCTTTTACTGGGTGTGGGCTGCGGTTTAAGTCTAAGCTTAGCAAAACCCATGGCAGAAAATGACCAGCTGCTTTTTGTTTTTTTCTGCGGTATTATTAGTGTATCTGGAATGACTATTCCAGGTCTTTCAGGCTCTTTTCTTTTATTGGTTCTTGGGAATTATAATTTATTACTTGTAGATGCTGTCAATGCACTTTTTCAATTCACCGCATCACTACTTGTGGGAGATTTTTCACAATTAAATGACCCCATAACAAGTCGTTTGATTCTTGTTTTAGTTGTTTTTTCAAGCGGTTCAATCACAGGGCTTGTCTTATTCTCTAATGTGATTAAGCTTGTTTTAGAAAAATATCCACGCCATACACTCGCACTCATAATTGGGTTTATATTGGGAACCCTCAGATTGGTCTATCCTTGGAAAGAAAAAGAGTTTTTAACAAACAATCAAGGGGAAGTAATTACAAATACTGTAGGTACCCCAGAACTTTTAAGTTATAACTATTATTTCCCTGAGTGGAGTGAAATTCAGACCTATATTGTAATTTTAGGCTTTATAGCAGGTGCTGCCCTCTTGTTTATATTAAACCATTATGACAAAAAAAGAACCACTTAAAAAGTTTGGTTTATTAGGAAGAAATATAGACTATTCATTTTCTCGAACTTACTTTTCTGATAAGTTTAGTAAAGAAAATCTATCGCAGCATCGCTATGTCAATTTTGATCTACCCTCACTAGAAGGATTCAATGCATTATTAAATAAAGAAGAGGGACTGTGCGGTCTCAATGTTACAATCCCCTACAAAAAAGAAATTATCCCTTATTTAGACGAACTCTCAGCGGAATCGATAGCAATAGGCGCAGTCAATACAGTAAAATGGGATGCCAGTGGCAAAACCATCGGCCACAATACTGATTATATCGGTTTTCTCAAGGCATTAGAGGAAAAAATAGCATCACCTCCTAAAAGGGCATTAGTATTGGGGACAGGGGGCGCCTCTGGGGCCATAGCGTATGCATTAAAAAAATTAAATTGTGAAGTGCTGTTTGTCTCAAGGACACCCTCGAAAAACACCCTTGCCTACCAAGAGTTGAATCAGCAACTAATCAATTCGGTAAACCTCATTGTCAATACCACACCTTTAGGCACCTTCCCAGAGGTGAACCAAGCTCCTGATATTCCCTATCATCTGCTTACAGCAGAGCATTTACTCTTCGACTTGATTTATAATCCAAGTGAAACTCTTTTTATGAAAAAAGCAAAAGAAAGAGGGGCAAAAGTGACAAATGGTTATCAAATGCTGGTCTTTCAGGCTGAAAAATCTTGGGAGCTCTGGAATCAATAAGTTAAATTTGAATAATTCTATTTTCAGAATTAAAAAAAATGTATATTATTTGTAGTGACACAGAACTCAAGAAATGGAAGAAAATACCCAAAACCCTGGTGCGGAGGATCATTTAGAGCCGCAAAACGACGAAGTACTCGATGAATCAAATACTCCTAAGCCTAAAAAGAAAAAAAATGCGGTAAAAGAAGTAGAGGCAATCGCTCCAGCTGCTGATAATGAGGCTGCTGAAGAGAAAATAGCCAAAGAGGAAACCTCAGAAAAATCAGATACTGAACAGTATGAGGATAGAGAAGCCAAAGATTATACTGGCGCTCATGTAGAAGAACTCATCGAAGTCTTTAAAGAGTTGTCAACTAGGAGTGACTGGCTCAAAAACCACAGTGAAATTCAAAAAGTAAATCAGCTTTTTGAAGAAAAATTTCGAGCGGATCTCGAAGCCGTTAAGAAAAAGTTTATCAAAGAAGGAGGAAATGAAATTGACTTCTTTTATAAACCTGAGTATAAAACTACTTTTGATCAGTTAGGCTTTGAATACAGAAAAAACAGAAGAAAACACTACAAAGAACAAGAGGCTGCTCAAAAAGTAAATGCAGAGCGAAAAAAAACCATTATTGAAGAAATAAAAGGACTTATTGGTGCTGATGAAAATATCAATACCATTTATAATAAATTCCGTACACTTCAGGAAAGTTGGTACAGTACGGGACCTGTTCCCCGTGCGGAAAATCAAAATTTATGGGAAACATTTAAACACCATGTAGAGCGTTTTTATGATTTCCTACATCTCAATAGAGAACTTAGGGAACTCGATTTTAAACACAATTACGAAGAGAAACTAAAAATTATTGAGCAGGCAGAGGCCTTAAAAAAAACGCCCGATATCATGCGAGCTACCCGAGATCTCAACACCCTTCACAAGCTTTGGAAAAACGACTTGGGGCCTGTGGCTAAAGAACACCGAGAGGCCTTGTGGAAAAGATTCCAAGAGGCAACAAAAGTAATTCAGCAGCGCAGACAAGAATACCAAAAAGACATTGCTGGTGCAATGAAAGCAAATCTTGAAAAGAAAAAAGAATTACTGCAAGAAATGCGCCAACTTACTGAACAAGAATTATCCAATCACAATGCTTGGCAAAAAGGGTTAAAACGTTTTAATGAACTAAGAGCCACTTTTAAAACAATTGGCTATGTCCCAACTAAAGAAAGTAAACAAACTTGGCAGGAATTTAGGGATATCGGAAGGACCTTTATGCGTCAAAAGAATATCTTCTATAAAAATCAAAAAAAGGAGTATAATACCAATATTACAAGTAAAAAAGAATTGATTGCTCAATCAAAAGAAAATTTAGAAGATGCCCAGTGGAACTCTAAGGTTCAAGAAATGAAAGACATTCAAAAAGAATGGAAAAGTATTGGATTTGTACCTCGTAAACTAGACAACAAATTATGGGAAGAATTTTCAGAAATTCACAAAACTTTTTTTGATCGAATCAAATCTGGATATCAACATTTGACTGATGAACAAGAGGCACTCCAAAAAGAAAAAATTAAACAGATAGATGCCGTAAATGCGAAACAATTTTCAGGTCAATCTGAAAAAGTAAATGAAGCATTAACAGCACTCTGGGACAATTGGTCAAAGCAAGAAAAAATCGGTGGGCAAACTGATATCGAATTGAATAAAAAATTCATCGCTAAGCTGAAGAAAGTTGTAAAAGAACTAGACTTAGATAAAAAAACACTCAAAGAAGTGCAATTCAAAATTGAAGCACTTGTTCTTCAGCACGATCCAGATAAATTACAACAACAGCTCAATGAGATTAATGCTACAATTAATAAGCTTAAAGGAGAACGTGCTCAATTAGAAAATAATCTTGAATTTTTTACAGATTCAAGTGCTGAAAATCCCTTATATAAAAATGTAGAGAAACAAATCAAGAGTTGTCAAACTAAAATTGACAAAGCACAAGAGGAATATATTCGCTTAAAACAAATTAAAAATGCGAATCAAAAGCTTGAAAACCAAGAGAAAGAGGCTTTAAATAAGGGCGAAGAGACTCAAGATTCAGATGCTGAATAGTTTTTAGCTTCTTGCCATAAGGCTTCCATTTCAGCCAGATTCAAATCAGAAATCGATCGCTTAGATTTTTTTGCTTGGCTTTCTATATATTGAAAGCGTTGGATAAACTTTTTATTGGTCCGTTCTAAGGCGGTCTCAGGATTAATCTTGATAAATCGAGCATAATTTATTAAAGAAAATAATACATCCCCAAACTCCTCTTCAATGGCACTTTTATCCTTCGCTTCTAAAGCCTGATCGAGTTCTTGGAGCTCTTCATTTAATTTGTCGATGACCTGATTTTTATCCTTCCAATCAAAACCTACCCCCGCTGCTTTTTCCTGCATGCGCTGGGCTTTTATTAATGAGGGTAAACTCTTAGGCACCCCTTCTAAGACGCTTTTCTTTCCTTCTTTCAGTTTTAAAGCTTCCCAATTTCTTTTCACGTCTTCCTCATCGTTTACTTCTATAGAACCATAGATATGGGGGTGTCGATGAATCAGTTTTTCACAAATATCATGGGCGACATCTGCAATATCAAAAGCGGCTTCTTCACTCCCCAGTTTGGCATAAAAAACAATATGTAAGAGCAAATCACCGAGCTCTTTTTTGATTTCTAAAAGATTTCGGTCCAGAATCGCATCACCTAATTCATACGTTTCTTCCAAAGTGAGGTGTCTTAAACTTTCAAAAGTTTGCTTTTTATCCCACGGACATTGGGCCCTGAGGTCGTCCATGATATCTAGCAGTCTTCCGAAAGCTTCTAATTTTGCCGCTTTAGAGTGCATTAATTTTTTGTGATTTTTGATTTTTTTGAACTCTTTTCCGCCTCTTTAGGTTCAGTAGCGGGAAGGTGAAGGATTTTTTTTGTCACCAGTAAATTATACCATTGAATAATTTTTTTGATATCACTTGCGTAAACCCGATCCTCATCGTAATTCTCTAGAACTTCAAAAAAATAGGCTTCTAAATCGATCGCATTCGATTTGGGGCTTATTCGAGATACACCCCCCGATTCATAGTTCAACAACTTTTCGAATACAGTAGACAGCGGAATTTCTTCGCCTATGCAATAAACCTGTATATCATTTAAAATACTCAGCTTAGCCGTAGGGTTTGTTGTGATGCGTTTTCCGTCCAGTAGGGATGTGGCAACGACACCTGTTCGTGTTTGGGTTTGTATTTTAAATAATCCTGGGCGTCCAGAAACTGCGATAATATCAGATAAATCCATTAATTACGTTTTGATTTGTTAGGAAATTTCATAGGATAATCTACGGAAAGAGCACCCTTTGAAATAGCGGTTAATTTATTTTTTAACAATCTTCGCTTCAGGGGAGAAAGATGATCCGTAAATAAAATTCCTTCAATGTGGTCATATTCATGCTGTACTACGCGAGCAGCAAGTCCAGAAAATTGCTCTTTATGGAGTTGGAATTTTTCATCGTAGTATTCGATATCAATAGAGGCCTTTCTTAAAACTTCTTCGCGGATATCAGGAATACTTAAACAGCCTTCTGTAAATCCCCAAAGTGCCCCGTCCTCTGAAATCAGCTTTGGATTAATAAAAACCTTTTTAAAAGACTTTAAAACAGCTGCTTCTTCAGGATCCAATTCATCATCTGAAGCAAAAGGAGCTGCATCAATAACAAATAGCCTTAGAGACAAGCCAATTTGTGGGGCGGCTAATCCGACGCCTTGGGAGGCATACATAGTCTCCCACATATCATCAATTAATTGAGTAAGATTAGGGGTGTCAGCTTGAACTGATTCAGCTTTCTTTTTAAGTACAGGAGTTCCGTATGCTACGATGGGTCTTATCATTTAATAGAGTTTTTTTGAAAGTCTAAATAGGATTGTAAAATAAGCGTGGCACTCACCTGGTCTACCCTTCCCTTCATGCTACGTTGTTTTTTTTTTAATCCCGCATCACGTATTGCCTGGGCAGCTATTTTTGAAGTAAAACGCTCATCATAACGCTTTACTTTTTGCTGTGGAAAGCACTCTTGGAGTTCCCTAATAAACTCGAGAATTTGAACTTCAATATCAGAAGGGGTGCCGTCTCTTTGAATGGGCTGTCCTACTATAAAAGCTTCAACTGCTTCTTTTTTACAAAATTCATTTAAATAAGAAAGAACCGCGCTTGTAGGCAGATTGGTTAAACCACTTGCTATTATTTGATTCGGATCAGTATAAGAGAGTCCTGTTCTTTTTGTCCCGTAATCAATGCCTACTAAACAAGCCATTTCTTTTTTTTGACAAATATACTTTTTTCAATAGGATCTGCTTTAATTCAATCCCTTTGAATTCGTTACCTTTGCCAAAAAATTTGAAGATGCAAAATATCATAGAATCCGCATGGAATGACCGCTCACTTTTAGAAAAACCAGAAACTCAAGAAGCAATAAGAAGTGTAATTTCACAGCTGGATAGTGGGCAGTTAAGAGTTGCCGAACCGACAGCAGAGGGATGGAAAGTCAATGAATGGGTAAAAAAAGCAGTTGTCTTGTATTTCCCCATTCAGAAAATGGAAACACTAGAGGCGGGACCTTTAGAATTTCATGATAAAATGCCCCTTAAAAGAGGCTATAAAGAAAAAGGAATTCGCGTTGTTCCTCATGCTGTAGCTCGACACGGTGCTTATCTTTCTAAGGGTGTGATTATGATGCCTAGCTATGTTAATATAGGTGCCTATGTAGATGAAGGAACAATGGTCGATACTTGGGCTACAGTAGGGAGCTGTGCGCAAATTGGAAAAAATGTTCACCTCAGCGGGGGTGTGGGTATAGGAGGGGTACTCGAACCACTTCAAGCGGCACCTGTTATTGTTGAGGACAATGCCTTTTTAGGGTCTCGATGCATCGTAGTAGAAGGGGTTCGTGTGGGTAAAGAGGCTGTATTAGGAGCCAATGTTGTATTAACGGCTTCTACCAAAATTATCGATGTTACGGGTACAGAACCAATAGAAATGAAGGGGGCGGTACCACCCAGGTCAGTTGTGATTCCGGGTAGTTATACCAAATCTTTTCCGGCTGGAGACTATCAAGTGCCCTGCGCCTTGATCATCGGGCAACGCAAAGAAAGCACAAACAAGAAAACTTCACTTAATGATGCCCTCAGAGAACACAATGTAGCCGTTTAATTTCCAAAAATGATCCCTCAAACTGTTGCCGCTTTAAGCCAGAAAAAAACCATCCTCTATCCCACAGATACCGTTTGGGGTATTGGAGGAGATGCAACCTCTAGAGAGGTCGTTCAGAAAATCTACAATATCAAACAACGAGAAGACCACAAAGCACTAATAGTTCTTGTCGCTTCTAGGAAGATGCTCTTTGATTATATCGAAGCATTGCCCCAAGCTGCAATCACACTTCTTGATAGCAAACGTCCTACTACAGTGATCTATCCAAAGGGAATAGGGTTGGCTCCCAATCTTTTAGGTGGTGATTTAAGTATCGGAATTCGTATTACTAAAAATGAATTTTGCCAAAAATTAATCGAAAGTTTTGGTAAACCTATTGTCTCTACTTCAGCCAATAAGAGTGGAAATCCTACCCCTCAATCCTACCAAGAGATTGAAAGTGATATTTTGGATGGCGTAGACTATATCGTACCTTTGAAAGAAGAAAGCAGTTCCAATAGACCCTCAAGAGTAGTAAAAATTCACACTGATGGGGAGCTCGAAATTATACGCCCGTGATGTTGCAAACTGATTTTGCTAAAGTCCTCGAAACACCTTTTTTCACTCTCCTACAAGAGACCGTTGAACAACAAGGTGTGGAAGCCTATTTAATTGGGGGATTTGTCAGGGATTTAATACTTCAAAGAAATCAGAAAAAAGACATTGATATTGTCGCAGTTGGGTCGGGAATTGCACTTGCGAAAGCTGTACAGAAAAAACTAAAGGGGGCCAAGCCTGTTCAAATATTTAAAAATTACGGAACGGCAATGATAGATTGGGAAGGCGTTAGCTTAGAGTTTGTTGGCGCACGTAAAGAATCCTATTCACCTGAAAGCAGAAACCCCGAGGTTGTGCCTGGCAGTCTTGAAGACGATCAGAATCGTAGGGATTTCACTATCAATGCACTCGCTTTAAGTCTCAATAAAGACAATTTTGGTGCTTTTCTTGATCCCTTCAATGGGCTTAAAGACCTTGAAAATAAAATTCTCCGTACCCCCTTGGACCCTACCGTAACTTTTTCAGATGATCCCCTACGGATGCTCAGGGCAATTCGTTTTGCCGCGCAACTTGATTTTACTATTGAATCAAAAACACTGGAAGCCATAGAACTTAATGCGCAGCGAATTGAAATCATCTCAAAGGAGCGGATTACAGAAGAACTCCATAAGATTTTGGCCACTCCCCAACCTTCAAAAGGCTTTCATTTACTTGAAAAAACTGGACTACTGGACTACTTTTTACCAGAATTAATCGCCCTAAAAGGAATTGAAGAAATCGAAGGACAGCGACACAAAGATAATTTTTATCATACCCTTGAAGTAGTAGATAACCTCTCTCAGAATAGTGACAATCTCTGGTTGCGCTGGGCTGCACTCCTCCACGATATAGGGAAAGCACCTACAAAGAAATTTAAACCTGCCATTGGCTGGACCTTTCATCATCATGAGTATATTGGGGCTAAAATGGTCTATAAGCTATTTAAGCGTCTTAAATTGCCCCTTAATGAAAAAATGAAATATGTGCAGAAAATGGTTTCGATGAGCGCAAGACCAATTGTTATTGCAGAGGAAGAGGTTTCAGATGCGGCCATCAGACGTCTTGTTTTTGATGCTGGAGATGCCCTAGAAGATCTCATTACGCTTTGCGAGGCTGACATCACAACAAAAAACCCCCAACGCTTTAAACGCTATCACGATAATTTTAAACGAGTAAGAGAAAAAATCAAAACAGTTGAAGAAAAAGACCAACTAAGGAATTTTCAACCTCCTGTAAGTGGTGAAATGATTATGCAATTTTTTGACTTACAACCCTGCCGTGAAATTGGACTGATAAAAGAGGCCATCAAAGAAGCTATTTTGGAAGGTATCATCCCAAATGAAACTGAAGCAGCCTTGGATTATATGAAAAAAGAAGGAAAAAAACTCGGTCTTTCTCCCAATGAAGAAGCGCTATAAACTCTTTTTAAAACTCAGTCTGGTGCTCGTTTACCTAGTAATCGGTGCAGGGGCTATTGTGCGAATGACTGGAAGCGGAATGGGATGCCCAGATTGGCCCAAGTGTTTTGGATATGTAATCCCTCCTACAGAGCGATCACAATTAGATTGGAAGCCAGATCACAACTATAAAAGGGGTCAAGTCATCATTAAAAATGAAAGTTTACGCGTGGCGGCAGCTGATTTTAAGTCAACAGATACCTATTCAGAAGCTAATTGGCAGCCCTATACCCAACATGATTATGCGAATTTTAATGCGACGCATACCTGGATAGAATTTCTCAATAGACTACTAGGGGCTTTAGCCGGTTTGGCTACTTTGCTCTTATTTGTGAGCGCACTGAGCCGAATAAAAACAGATTTTATTGCCACTTTAGGCGCCTTTTTTGTTGTAGTGGGGATGGGATTTCAAGCTTGGCTTGGAAAAACTGTCGTAGACTCCAATCTCTTACCTTATAAAATAACGATCCATATGGGCATGGCTCTTTTAATTGTGCTCTTATTGGTTTATTTATTAAGTAGAGAAAAAAAGAGTAGCGCTTTATTAAAATCTAGTCCGCTGTTAAAAACGCTTACCTTGACTGCTCTTGTACTTAGCTTGATACAGATTGGCATGGGTACACAAGTACGTCAGTTTGTTGATGAACAAATACACACCTTGGGCTTAAATCTTCCTGCCCAATGGCTTGCTGATGCACCCCTACTGTTTTATATCCATCGAAGTTTCTCTTTAATTGTGCTTTTGGTCCATTTGTACTTGGGGTATTTATTTTATCAAAATAAATACTTTCCCCTAGCTTTTAAAGGAATTTTACTCTTTCTTGGTCTTGAAATTTTTAGTGGAATTGCAATGTATTATTTTGATTTTCCTTTTGCTTCCCAGCCCCTCCATCTTATTTTAGCCTCACTTTTATTCGGTGCACAGAGTTATTTATTATTTACGATCCGCAAACCGATATGATATATAGATTTCGAATTATTTTAGACGTTAAAGAAGATGTCCTTAGGGATATTGAAATAGAAGAAACAGCAAATTTTGAAGACCTCCACCACGCAATTACGCAAGCTTTTGGTTTTTTAGGCAACGAAATGGCTTCTTTTTACCTTTCTGATGAAACATGGATGCAAGGTGAAGAACTGCCTCTAGAAGCCATGGATGCGTCTCAAAAAAGTTATGGAGACCAACTGCTTAATACTGTATTTTCTTCGGAACAACATCATTTGATTTATATTTACGATTTTCTCAACCTCTGGACCTTTTTTGTCGAACTTATGGAAGTCGGGGAAAGTAATACGGGAACCACCTATCCAAATTTGATCAATGCACAGGGAGAAGTACCTGAAGAAGCGCCAGAAAAATTATTTGAAAGTGACGATTTTGATTCTTCTGAAGATGAAGATTTTGATGAGGGAGAGGATTTTGATGAGGAAGAGGACTACGACGAGGCAGACTTTTATTAAAATAAATCGTGCATATCTACTTTTTCATAGTGTAAACGCACAAAACGCAAGCTGGCCTGCATGATCTCACCCATAGAACGACTTTCTTTGAAGGCTTTATCTTTGGTGAATTTATAAATCTCTGTCCTTAGGCGAATTAAATTCTCATTTAAAGTAAGGGTTTCTGCCTGCATGATAGCAATCAAACGTTGAAGACGGTTTCCAGAACTGATAATTCTACGCGCTACAATAGAGCGCTCTTCAATTTTATATTGAGTGATAGAATCCTGATTGAGTTTGGTGCGAACAAGGTCCATCAGCGGTTTATTTTCTTTAAAAAACTGAGGACGGTAAACACTTAGCTTACCCTCAAAAGATTGCTGATCAAAATCAATAGGACGGATTTTATAGACTACTTGATCAAAATCATGTGTTGGGACAACGACATAATTATAGGCACGCATATCGCCCAATAAACGAATCATACTGCGTTCATTGAATTTGACATATTCTTTGGCAATTTGCGCCTTTTCAGCATCTGTACACTGAGGCAAAAACTCCTTGATAAATTGATCTCCAGGTATACCCGCAATATGTTCTTCTATTAGTGTACTGTGGTTTACTAAAAAATTGAGATTATAGGGTGATAACATATGCTCTAACTCGAGACCATAGACTCTCGAAGCATCTGTTCGTTTTAAATAATAATAAGTGAAATTATCGTTGAGTACGTTTCGTATCTTAATTCGAAACGGTTTGGAATTCCCAAAAGTACAATAGTCTATGGCGTCAATATTTAAATATTGAATACCCGATTCATTCCCATCAGAATGGAGTATCGTATAGATCTTTTTAAGGTTGTAATCTATATCACGACGCTCACTATCGGTATAAAAAACGCGCACCCAAAGTGTATCATTGTCGTGTTGATCATAAACCGCTACAGATCCAGAAAAACGAAGTAAATCTTCATAGAAGATAGGCGTATTAAACCAGCGGTCATACCGCTTTAAAAAATCCTCTAAAGCTTCTGAAATGGGATAAAAAGGTTTTTTCTTTGAAATTAATTTTTCCACCTTAGCCATAATAGCTCAAATGTACTATCTTTTCTGTAACAAAGTACTCCTTTTGTCGTCTTTAGATTAGTCAAATGCATTATGAAACAAATCCTACTTGAACTCGACGGACTTAGCAAATCTTTTGGTCGTCTAAAGGCTGTAGACCAATTGACCTTTACCTTAAAAAAAGGATACAGTTATGGACTCTTAGGACCCAATGGGAGTGGAAAATCGACCACACTGGGGATGATTCTTAATGTTGTCAATCCCACAAGCGGAAGTTTTAGTTGGTACGAAGGAGTCCTTTCAACGCAGCAAGCCCTAAAAAAAATTGGTGCAATTATAGAGCGTCCCAATTTTTATCCCTATATGACTGCACTACAAAATCTGCAATTGATCTGTAAGATCAAACAATGCAGTGATGCAACCCTACTAGAAAAATTAGAATTGGTCGGACTTTGGGAGAGAAGAAACAGTAAATTCAGTACCTATTCATTGGGAATGAAACAACGACTTGCCATAGCGGCAGCACTTATCAATAATCCAGAACTACTTATTTTAGATGAGCCCACCAATGGACTAGATCCTGAAGGAATTCATCAAATACGAGGATTAATTAAAAAAATAGCGGGACAAGGTACTACTATACTGCTGGCCTCTCACCTTCTGGATGAAGTTGAAAAAGTATGCAGCCATGTAATTATCTTAAAAAATGGCGTCAAATATTATGAAGGACCTGTAGACGGCATTCATAAATCTTTTGGATATATCGAACTGAAAGCTCAAAATCTAGAGCTTTTAAAACAGTTTATGGCAGCAATGGAAGAAGTTGACAGTATCGAAGAAGAAAGTAGCATGCTAAAAGTATTTTTAAAAAATGAATTAAATACTGAAGAGCTCTCAGAACGGCTTGCACAGGAAAAAATTTATATCACCCACCTGGCGCAAAAAAAACCGTCATTAGAAGAACAGTTTCTCACACTAACAAAATCTCACTGATGCGCCTCTTAAAAATTGAACTGTTTAAAATTTGGCACAATACGATTTCAAGAGTTTTACTTTTTGCTTATTTCCTCTTGCTTTTTAGTATTGCTATATTGAGTACTATAAAAGTTGAAATTGGGCCCATACAATTTTATCTCGCTGAACAAGGTATTTTCAATTTTCCATATATCTGGCATTTTAACACCTTTGTTGTTGCGCTTTTTAAACTCTTCTTTGCCGTGGTTATTGTTGCCATGATTGGAAATGAATACAGCTATCGAACATTAAAACAAAATTTAATTGACGGCATGACAAAAGCGGAATTTTTAAAATCTAAGCTTTATGCGATCGCTGCCTTTGTTGTGTTTTCTACTTTATTAGTTTTCGGAATCAGCTTACTTTTAGGAGGACTTTATTCCGATTATAATGAGCTTTCGATAATTTTTTCTGATTTAGAATACCTTTTCGCTTATGCCCTTAAGCTCTTTGGGTTTTTTACTTTTTGTTTATTCCTCGCCTTATTCGTTAAAAGGGCTGCTTTTGCTTTAGGATTTCTCGCTTTATGGCAAGTATTTGAAGGAATTGCTTACGGTCTTATGCGCTGGCGTCTTTCAGACCTACTCCCAGCGCTCAGTGCTGAACAAGTCATTCAGTTTTTCCCCTTACAGTCAATTGGAAATCTCATTCCTGAGCCTTTTACACGACTCTCCGCGATTCAAAATATCGCCAATCAATTGGGGGAAGGTTTGACAAAAGATTACAGTATTTCAGCCTTTAGTATACTTATCGTCATCTTCTGGTCTGTTTTTTTTATTTGGGCTTCCTACCAGTTGCTTCAAAAAAGAGATTTATAGTGTGCTGGCTCAGGCGCTCATCTCCTTTAGATATTTTGTAATTTTGCCTTTTTAAAAAGCGATGCAATTTCAACTGATTTCAGATTTTAAACCTACCGGCGATCAACCCGAAGCGATCAAAGAAATTGTTTCTCAATTTGAAAATCAGGATCCTTATGTAACCCTACAAGGCGTAACTGGTTCTGGTAAAACATTTACAATGGCGAATGCTGTTGAACAGCTTCAAAGACCTACATTGGTCTTGGCCCACAATAAAACATTGGCCGCACAGCTCTACTCCGAATTCAAGCAGTTTTTTCCCAATAACGCTGTAGAATATTTTGTTTCCTATTACGACTACTACCAACCTGAAGCCTATATTCCAACTACGGGGACCTATATTGAAAAAGATTTATCAATCAATGAAGACATCGAAAAACTCCGTTTAAGCACTACCTCTTCTCTCCTTTCTGGGCGGAGAGACGTCTTGGTAGTAGCCTCAGTTTCTTGCCTCTATGGTATCGGAAATCCTGCAGAATTTGAAAAAAATGTCATCACATTAGAGCGGGATCAGCAGATTTCAAGGACGCAGTTGATGCATCGTTTGGTACAAAGTTTATACTCAAGAACCACCGCAGAATTTAGTCGTGGTAATTTTAGAGTATTGGGAGACATCATCGATATTTTTCCTGGCTATGCCGATCTGGCCTTTAAAATTCATTTTTTTGGCGATGAAATAGAGCTCATTGAAGCATTTGATCCCATTGACAATAGAAAACTTGAAAACTATGAAAAAGTCAATATTTATCCAGCAAATATCTTTGTCACCTCTCCCGATGTTCTTCAAAATGCCATTATTCAAATCCAAGAAGATTTGGTCAAGCAAATTGACTTTTTCAGAGAAATCGGAAAACCTTTAGAGGCAAAGCGTCTACAGGAGCGCACCGAATTTGATCTCGAAATGATTCGCGAATTGGGCTATTGCTCTGGAATCGAAAATTATTCGCGCTATCTTGACGGCCGGGCCCCGGGCACACGCCCTTTTTGTTTACTAGATTATTTTCCCAAAGATTACCTCATGATAGTAGACGAGAGTCATGTTACCATTTCTCAAGTACATGCCATGTATGGAGGTGACCGCAGTCGTAAAGAAAATTTGGTCCACTATGGGTTTCGCTTGCCTGCGGCCATGGACAATCGTCCCTTAAAATTTGAAGAGTTTGAAGCCCTCCAAAATCAGGTGCTTTATGTGAGTGCTACACCCGCCGATTACGAATTAGAAAAAACCGAAGGGGCTTTTGTAGAGCAAATCATTCGTCCTACTGGACTTTTAGATCCTGTAATTGAAGTGCGACCCAGCCTCAATCAAATCGACGATTTGATGGAAGAAATTCAAAAACGTACAGAAAAAGACGAAAGAACACTGGTCACAACACTTACCAAAAGAATGGCGGAGGAACTTACCCAGTATTTGAGCCGGGCGCAAATTCGTTGTCGGTATATCCATAGCGATGTAGATACTTTAGAACGAGTAGAAATCATGCAAGACCTAAGAAAAGGCTTATTTGACGTCCTTATCGGGGTCAATTTGTTAAGAGAGGGTTTAGATTTACCTGAAGTGTCACTCGTGGCGATATTGGATGCCGACAAAGAAGGTTTTTTGCGGTCTAATAGATCCCTAACGCAAACTGTGGGTCGTGCAGCCCGAAATATTAACGGCAAAGCAATCATGTATGCCGATACCCTTACCCAAAGTATGGAAAAAACAATAGAGGAAACCAATTACCGTAGAGCCAAGCAAATGGAGTACAATAAAGCCCACAATATCACCCCCAAGGCTTTAAATAAATCCTTGAACAATGCCTTGGCTAAAAACTCTGTGGCTACCTATGCACAAGAACTCCAAACAAGGAAAGTTGCCGAAGAAAAAAGTCGCTATTTAACTAAGCCACAAATAGAGAAGAAAATTAAAGAAGTGCGTAAAGCCATGGAAGAAGCGGCAAAATCACTTGATTTTATTAAGGCGGCCAATTACAGAGATGAAATAAAAAGCCTTCAAGAACAATTGGAGTAATTCAGCTCCAACAATAAATAGAATATGATACAAAGCCTCAAATTGTTTCTATTCGCTGGCTTATTCTTAGTAAGCAGCTCTATATGTGCTCAAGAATTTAGAGCCATTGTATTAGACAGCCTCAATCAATCTCCTGTTCCTTTTGCAAGTATTTACCTTAAATCTGGCAGTGGAGCCATAGCCAATGAAGAAGGACAATTTCGTTTGCCTTATCAGGTTGAAAATATTCCCAATGATACGCTATATATTTCCTGTATGGGTTATAAAACCCTCAAATATGCTGTAGATGAGCTTCAAGACAGCCTTTTTTTTCTCCCCCCTAAAGTTATCGCATTAAACTCAGTCATTTTAACAAATAAACAATTAAGTGCAGATCAAATTCTAACGGCAATTCAAGAAAATATTCCTGACAAATATGAACTGGGTGTAACAGAAAAAAAACTCTTTTTAAGAGAAACAGGAAATCAAGAATTTAAAAAGCTCAATATCAAAATTAAAAAATCATCTATCGCAGAATTCAATCAAAACTTTTGGGATAGTATACTAAAGAAGATCCCAAAAAAAAACACCTCCTTTGCAGAATTTGCAGGAAGGCTTTATGGTGATTTCAGTGCCAAAAATCAAAAGCTTCAACTTTTTAAAGCACTTGAACTAGAAGACAAAAAAGCTACTGCACTCTTTGAAAATACAGAAGCCCTCTTTGATACCATACTTAAAAAAAATATCAAATCAACCTCTTATTTTAAGGTGCGTTCTGGGCTTATTGGAGGAAAACTAGAAGGTGATGCTTTTCAATCTGAACCTCGAGACACCTTGACTGTAAAAGAAAAAGAACAAAAAAGAAAAGTTGCATTTTTAAAACAACAAAAAGAGCAGCTAACCCAATTTCTTAAAACCCTTTTTAAAGACGATAAATTTAATCTAATGGTTCTTATAGATTCCTCAAAGTATATTTTTAAAGTGGTAGACCTGACTTATTTTGGTTCTACACCTGTATATATTTTGACTTTTGAACCCAAAAGAAATGCAGCCTATGCAGGAAGGCTTTTTATTGATGCAGATCGATTGGCACTCTTAAGATTAGAATATAAAAACATAAAAAATATCAGAGATTTTAGTCTACTAGGGGTTTCTTTTAAGCAAGATATAAAAGAAGTCATTCTACAGTTTAAAAAAATGACAAATGGTAAATACAGTTTAGAGTATTTTGAATACACAACCGCGTTTGAGGGAGGGTTTGAGCGTCCTTTGGTGATTACCGAAAAAAATAAGGTGGTCAAAGGGCGGAATAAACAAAATGAACTTAAAATGGATTTAGAAATCAGTACTCGGATTTTCGAAAAATATCAGTTGGTTGTCTTTGAAACCACCCCCATTAGTGAAACTGATTTTGATGCCTTTGTAGAAAAACCCAACGTCCTTCCTGAAAATTTACCGGTTTATGACCCTACTTTTTGGGACGGCTATTCGATTATCGAACCTAACAAAGCAATCAAGAGTTTTAAAATCAGAGAATAAAAAAATTTTATTCTTACTTTTAATAAAAACAGAACCGAATGAAAAAAACCTTCCTTATTTGTTTAGGGCTCCTCTTTTTTTATCAATGTCAATCCCCCCCTTCATTAAAATCGTCTATCGTATTTACAGTTACTAATTTTGACCACGTTAACAACCAAATGGAAGTTACTTTTTCGCTGACCAATTCCAGTCAGGAAGTTTGGGAAGGAGGACAATGGTCATTGCATTGGAATCAATTTAGCGGTTCCCTACAACCTGAAAGTTTACCACAAGGCATGACGATAACACCTACAAAAAATAGTCAATACTGGGTTTTGAATTCACATACAGATCAAACAGTAAATCCGGGGGCAACACTTACATTTTCAGCCTTACAATCAGGTATTATGACCCGCTTGGTGATGGGACCTGTTGGTTTCTTTATTCGCAATGCCAAAACAGGATCTTTATTTGATTTAAATCCTCAAATACGCTGGAAAAATGCACAAGGTCTTGAAGGCCTTCAAATACCCTCTGCCGCTGAACGCTATGCGCAATATGAAGGATTAAATACTCTGCCTCAAGATTCGCTTTATTGGGTGGTACCTACTCCCCAGCAACTAACGCTTACCCAAGATTCTATAGAACGGCCTCAATCGCTATTTATTGATTATGGTCCCTTTGAGGCTGAAAGTGAATTTTTAAGTCAACGTATCAAGCAAGGACTTCAACTTACATTATCTACTGAGGAGGCAGCAGAAGCGCAGATTGAACTCATCAAAGAGGCTTCTTTAGCCGAAGAAGCCTATCATTTAGCCATTACCTCCGAGGACATCAAAATCCATGCTTCTGGCTCCAAGGGAGTTTTTTACGCTATCAGCTCTTTGCACCAGATTTTACTTACAGCGGAGCGCGAACAAAAAAGACTGCCGTTGCTCGAAATAACAGACAAACCACGCTTTAAAAGTCGGGGCTTTATGATGGATTTGGCTCGAAATTTTTACCCAAAAGAAAAAATCCTTCAAGTACTGGATTATATGGCATTTTATAAACTCAACCTTTTGGATTTACGACTGAGTGACGATGAAGGCTGGCGTTTGGAAATTCCAGGGCTTCCAGAATTAACAAGTATTGGAGGACAGCGTGGCTATACCGAAAATGAAGAGGATCGTCTTTTTCCTATGTACGGATCGGGTTCTGGAATAAAACCAAGTCCTGGTAGCGGCTACCTGAGTAAAGAAGACTATATCGAAATTTTAAAAGAAGCCCGTTTAAGGCACATCGAGGTGGTCCCGCAAATCAGTTTCCCCTCTCATGCTCGAGCAGCTATAGTCGCTATGAAAAATAGGTATGAAAATTACAAAGCGAAAGGTGAGGAAGCGAGGGCCAATGAATACCGACTCCACGATCCCAATGACCAAAGTGAATATACCTCTGCGCAGTTGTTTCACGACAATACCATTTGCATCTGCGAACCCGCTTCAGAGCGTTTTTTTGTCAAAGTTTTTAACGAAATAAAAGCGATGTATAGCGAAGCTGACCTACCTATGAAAATTTTTAATATCGGTGCTGACGAATTGCCCTATGGAGTGTGGAGAAAATCCCCCCTGTGTGCTGACTTTTTAAAATCCCACCCCGAAATCGATTCCTACCAAGGTTTATATGATGAAAATGTCAAGCGAATTAATAAATTAATAAGTGAAGGAGGAGCGCAAACAGCAGGATGGGAAGATGTACTCTTGGTCCACAGTGAAAAAAGCCAATCTGAAATTGAGGTCAATCAAAAACTAAAAGACTTGGATTTCATCCCCTATGTATGGAATAATACCTGGGGGGAAGGACGTGAAGACATGATTTATAAGCTCAATAATTTAGGCTTTAAGGCCATTATGAGTAATTCTACCGCATTTTATTTTGACATGACCGACGATAAAGACATGGAAAATGTAGGGTTAAATTGGTCTGGTTTTGTGAACTATAAGGACAGTTGGGGCACTGAACCATTGAATGTCTTTGCCAATAAAGTCAAACTCAAGCAATTGGGTATTAGTTCGGCAGAAGTGGCTAATAAAGAGTCCATTCGTCTTGATGCGATTTCAAATTTTCTTGGTATACAATCTCAACTATGGACCGAAACCGCTATGGAAGAAGCCTTTTTTGATCGGATGTTAATGCCTAATATGATAGTATTTGCCCAGCGAGCATGGGCTGCAAAAGAGTCATGGCTTGAAAAAGCTACTGCTACAGAACAGCAACCCCTAATGGACCAGTCATGGAATCTTTTTGTCAATACCCTAGGACAACGCCATCTTCCTTTGCTTCAAAATTTATTTGGTTTTATCGCCTTTGATCTTCCCAAACCTGGAGGAATTATAGAGGGGGACATGCTTAAGGCACGCCAACAATTTCCTGGTTTACGTATACACTATACCTTAAATGGAGCGGAACCCACGCCAGATGATCCGCTATATACCTCTCCTGTAAAAATACCCAATGCTTCGAATATCACTTTACGGGTTTTTGATACAAAAGGAAGAGGAGGAAACAGCATACAATTAAATTAAAAATGGAAAACAAGCGCTTACTTTCACTAGATTTATTAAGAGGACTTACCATCATCCTGATGATAATAGTCAATGACCCAGGTAGTTGGGAACAGGTTTATTCGCCCCTACTCCATGCTGAATGGAACGGCATTACCCCTACCGATTACGTTTTTCCCACCTTTTTATTTATTGTGGGCGTTTCTATTGTTTTGTCTATGAATAAGCAAAAAGAACTCGGTAAAGACCGCGGGGCATTGACAAAAAAACTCCTTTGGAGGGCAGTAAAGATTTATGCTGTAGGAATTTTTCTATGGCTCTGGCCCAGTTTTAATTTTGAAGGCATCCGCTGGGTGGGTGTTTTACCCCGGATTGCTTTTGTTTATTTGGCCTGTGCATTGCTTTTTTTATATACCTCAAGAAAAATACAAGCACTCATGGGAATCGGTATACTCGTTGGCTACTGGATACTGATGGCCTATATTCCTGTACCCGGTATCGGAGCGCCCGATTTAATGGTCCCCGAAAAAAACTGGGCGCATTATCTGGACAGCTTATTCCTACCGGGTAGGCTCTGGAGAGACACCTGGGATCCGGAAGGCTTTTTAAGTACCTTCCCCGCAATAGTTAGTGGGATCATCGGTATGTGGGCGGGATACCTTCTCTTACAAAAAGAAGACTTAAAGACACGCTTAAATCAGTTGTTTTTCTTTGGTTTTATCCTCCTGTTTTTGGGAGATTTACTTCAATGGTTTATGCCTTTTAATAAAAACTTATGGAGTAGCTCCTTTACCCTATTTATGGGCGGTATAAGTGCACTTGCCTTGGCCAGCTGTGCCTATTTTTTTGATCTCAAACAGAGTAAATTTCAATTTAAATTTGCCCATGCTTTTGGTGTCAACTCAATTACAGCCTATTCGCTTTCAAGCCTTTTGACAGTCATTTTTTATAGCTCGAAATGGTGGGGCATCTCCCTTAGTGGGCAGTTTATGTCCCTATGGGGAGAAATAGGTCTCCCTTTAAAACTAGGCTCACTGCTTTACGCCTTACTCTATGTTATTATTATTTGGATTCCCATACAGTATCTTTTCAAAAAGAAAATTTATATCAAACTGTAAAAAAAAATCGGTCCCACTAGGAGACCGATCAAACAAAAACAAATAATTGATTCGATTATCGGATTTTAATCAGCTTTTTGGGCTGAGGTTGTGCCTCTTTGTACTTAGGTAAAAGTACTTGAAGGACACCCTCCTTATAATGTGCATCAATCTTTGTGGGGTCAACACTGTCGGGTAGGGTAAAGCTGCGTCTAAAACTGTTATAGCTAAACTCACGACGTGTAAATTTTCCTTTTTCATTAAGTTGTTCTTCTTCCTGTGAAGCGGAGATAGATAAAATTCCGTCTTCTACTTCAACTTCGAAGTTGTCTTTATGTAAGCCTGGAACGGCCAACTCAATTTCAAATTGGTTATCTAGTTCTTTAATATTCACAGCCGGCATCGTTGAAGAATAACTCGGTGCTTTTAAATTCCAATCCGCATTGATAAAATCATCAATTAAAGAGGGGAAGAACGGGGTTTGTTTTCTAATTAAATTCATAATTCAAATATTTTAAGGTTTAACAATTTTTGTTGTTGTACCCTAAAACAAAAAAAGGACCAAAGGATTGTTTTGCCAAAATGTCATTTTATTAAAGAAAATAGATGACAAAGTGTCATTTATCCAATTGCTTCCTGTACTTTATCTGCTGCTTCTTGAAAAGCGGTAGCAGAGCGTACATTCAAACCTGAACTGTCTATAAGCTCTTTGGCTAAGTCTGCATTGGTGCCTTGTAAACGAACTATAATAGGGACTTTTATAGCGTCACCCATATTTTTATAGGCATCGACGATACCTTGAGCAACCCGATCACAACGAACGATACCGCCGAAAATATTTACCAAAATCGCTTTTACTTTTGGATCCTGTAAAATCAATCTAAAGGCTGTTTCTACACGAGCGGCATCGGCAGTACCTCCTACATCGAGGAAATTGGCTGGATCCCCACCTGCCTGTTTGATCAAATCCATAGTTGCCATGGCTAATCCAGCTCCATTAACCATACAGCCCACATTACCGTCTAGATCTACATAATTCAGTCCTACCTCTCGCGCTTCAACCTCTACGGGGTTTTCTTCACTAAGATCGCGAAGGGCTTCCAAATCTTTATGACGGAATAAGCCATTATCGTCTAAGGTTACTTTGGCGTCTACGGCTATAATTTTATCATCTGAGGTTTTAAGAACCGGATTGATTTCAAAAAGAGAGGCATCTGAACCGATATAGGCTTTGTAAAGAGCGCTTACAAATTTTGTCATCTCTTTAAAAGCATTGCCTGAGAGCCCGAGGTTAAATGCGATTTTTCGTGCTTGGAAAGGCAGTAAGCCTAAAGCTGGGTCTACTTCTTCTGTAAATATGAGGTGTGGGGTCCCTTCGGCGACGGCCTCAATATCCATTCCTCCTTCTGTAGAATACATAATCATATTTTTCCCTGTGGCGCGGTTGAGTAATACCGACATATAAAATTCACTGGGTTCAGAATCACCGGGATAGTAAACGTCCTCCGCGATAAGTACTTGATTCACTTTTTTCCCTTCAGGTGGAGTTTGAGGCGTGATAAGTTGCATCCCTATAATCTCCCCTGCAATGGTTTGCAATTCCTCCAAATTTTTAGCGAGCTTAACCCCACCGCCTTTACCGCGTCCCCCCGCATGTATTTGTGCTTTGACTACATGCCAGCCGGTACCGGTTGTTTCCGTTAATTCTTTTGCTGCACGGACTGCTTCATCAGCTGTTTTAGCTACAATCCCGCGCTGTATCGCTACACCAAAACTGGCAAGCATTTCTTTTCCTTGATATTCGTGTAAATTCATAGAGCATTCTAAAATCCAGAGCAAAAATAGCTAATCCGAAGCGGAAATGGAACTGCCTCAAGCAAAACTTTTGTTATAAATAAAACATTTCGTTGTAATTATCTGTTGTTTCCTTCTTTTCTTTGCGCAACAGGCTGATGATGCCTACTTTTGAACTCAATTCAAAATGATATGAACTATTCCGATTTAGAATCTATAGCCAAACAAGCCGATGGGCCTGTTTATGTTTATGATGCTTCCAAAATAGAAGGCCAATACCGACGCCTAGAAAAGGCTTTTTCAGGAATTGAAAAATTAAAAATCAATTATGCTTGTAAAGCCCTTTCTAATATCTCTGTTCTAAAATTTATGCACAATATGGGATCGGGACTGGACACTGTCTCAATACAGGAAGTGCTATTGGGGTTGGAGGCCGGTTTCCAACCCCAAGATATTATTTTTACACCCAATGGGGTTTCACTTGAAGAAATTGAAGCCGTTGCCGAAAAGGGGGTTCAGATCAATATTGACAATCTCTCAATTTTAGAGCAATTTGGTGCCAAACATCCCCATATTCCTGTATGCATAAGGATTAATCCACATGTCATGGCAGGAGGAAATTCGAATATTTCTGTGGGACATATCGACTCCAAATTTGGAATTTCCATTCATCAAATTCCCCATGTCTTGCGTATCGTAGAAAATACCAAAATGCACATTAATGGAGTACATATGCATACGGGAAGTGATATCTTGGATATTGAGGTCTTTTTACATGCTTCTGAAATTCTGTTCAATACAGCATTACAATTCAAAGACCTGTCGTTTATTGATTTTGGAAGTGGCTTTAAAGTGCCCTATCGAGAAGGAGATATAGAGACTAATATAGAAGAATTAGGAGAGAAGCTTACGGCTCGCTTTATAGCCTTTTGCAAAACCTATGGCAAGACATTGGAACTCGCCTTTGAGCCAGGGAAGTTTTTAGTGAGTGAGGCAGGTTATTTTTTAACAAAAGTAAATGCTGTAAAGCAGACCACCTCTACGGTTTTCGCACAGGTGGATTCTGGATTCAACCACTTGATCCGCCCCATGCTCTATAATTCGTATCACGAAATAGTAAATCTTTCCAATCCGGAGGGCAAAGAACGTTTTTATACCGTAGTGGGGTATATATGCGAAACTGACACCTTTGGGAGTAACCGAAAAATAGCGGAAATTTCAGAAGGAGATATTATCGCTTTTAAAAATGCGGGGGCTTACTGTATGACTATGTCGAGTAATTATAATTCGCGTTACCGCCCTGCCGAAATTCTCTGGTACCAAGGCCAGGCGCATTTGATTCGAAAACAAGAAACATTTGAGGATTTATTGAACAATCAGATTTTGATTGAGTTTAAAGATCGGGTGGAGGCTTAATTCAAGGGCTTTAGACTTTGAAGCGCCTGTTTGTATTCTTCTACAAAAGTAACAACCACCTCCCCAGCAGGTTTAAGGGCCTCTATCTGTGCGGCAACCTGCCCGATTTCTAATTCTCCCTCGACCAAATCGCCTTCAAACATTCCTTTTTTGGCGCGGCCTCGACCTAGGGCTTTTTGAAGTACTTCTGGGCTGGCTCCCTGGGCGTAAAGACGTTGTAACTCCTCATAAAATGGATTTTTTAGCAAGCGTACGGGTGTGAGTTCTTTTAGGGTCAATTCCGTGCTTCCTTGTTGTGCTTTCAATACTTCCTCCTTAAAATTAGGATGAGAGGAGGCCTCAGGTGTGGCTACAAAGCGCGAACCGACTTGCACCCCATCGGCGCCCAATGCCATCGCAGCGAGCATGGCTTCACCCGTAGCGATACCCCCTGCTGCAATAAGAGGAATCGAAATTGCTTTTTTCACCAGGGGTGTCAAAACCATAGTTGTGGTTTCTTCTCTTCCATTATGTCCCCCCGCCTCAAAGCCTTCGGCAACAACAGCATCTATACCACAGGCTTCTGCCTTTAGGGCAAATTTTACTGAACTCACTACATGCACCACTATACAGCCTTGTGCTTTTAAATGAGCCGTCCAAAGACTAGGATTGCCTGCAGCGGTAAAAACTATGGGGACTTTTTCTTCTGTAATGACTGCCATGAGCTGGTCAATATCAGGATAAAGCAAGGGCACATTGACACCAAAAGGCTGGGTTGTTGCTTTTCTACATTTTTGGATGTGTTCGCGCAAAACCTCCGGATACATTGATCCTGCTCCCAAAAGACCCAAGCCTCCCGCATTACTCACTGCTGAAGCCAATCGCCACCCACTGGCCCATACCATACCCGCTTGAATAATCGGATAACGTATTCCCAATAATTGGGTGATGCGATTCTCCATTTAGAGAAATTGATCTACTTTCTTATAAGCTTCTATTACAGCCAACTCACCTGCTTTATCAGGTCTACTATTGCCGTGTTCCATTCCTAAAATCCCCTCAAATCCTCTTGAATGAATATATTTAAAGACATTGGTATAGTTAATTTCGCCTGTTGTGGGTTCTTTGCGTCCTGGATTATCCCCTATTTGAAAATACCCGATTTCATCCCAGCATTTTTCAATATTAGGAATCAGATTTCCTTCTTGAATTTGTTGGTGGTAGATATCAAAAAGGATTTTACAGGAGGGCGAATTGACGGCCTTACAAATTTCATAAGCCTGAGGACTTTCAGCCAAAAACAAACCCGGGTGGTTTCTAAAATTTAAGGGCTCCAAAACCATAACCAAACCGTGTGGCTCTAGCAAGGCAGCTGCTTGTTTTAAACTTTCAATAACATGTGCTGTTTGATAAGCCATATTTTGACGCAAATCCACATGCCCTGGCACTACAGTCATCCATTTGGCATTGACCCGTTTGGCTACTGGTATTGCCTTTTTGATATAGTCTAAAAACTCCTCACGAAGGGCTTGATCACCACTGGCTAAATTGGGTTTTTGCCAATATATTTCATGGGCCACAAATACACCCATTTGCAAACCTCTTTTTGCCATGGTTGCCGCCATTTTTTCTTGTAGTTCCACAGGGCGATTACGCATATCGTTGTCTTCAAAGGCAATAAATCCTTGATCAGCCATAAAATTAAGCTGATCTATAGGATCATTTCCTGCATGATGGCGAAACATACCCAGATGGGGTGCATAGTTTAAATTAAAACGATAAGGCGCATGGGCTGTATTAGCCTTAAAAGAAGCAGGCGTAGTCAGTAAACCCAGTCCACTCATCCCTGCTAGTTGTGTAAAATTTCTTCGGTTCATTTTAAATCATTTTAGTTTTTCCAGGTGTAGGTATAGGATAGTTCCCATCTGCATCAGGTAGCGAGGGAGGTGTAGTATTCCAAGTTACTTCTGCTGGCATCAAATGCAATTCTGAATTAAGCGCCTCCTCAAATGTTATCTTCTTTCCAGTATAGGTTGCCATTCTTCCTAAAATGGCTGTTAGTGTACTTTTGGCTCCGTTTTCAGCATCTGCGATTACGCCGCCCTCGCGTATGGAAGCAAATAAGCGGTCGTGTTCTACTTGATAGGGATTGGGATCTTCTCCCCACTTGTTGGGATATTTATAGGATACTGAACCGTCGAGCTGAGTAATCTCTCCTTTTCCAAGTACAACACTACCTGCTGTACCTTGAAATACTTCATCTACCCTACTCATTGTACCTGGGATGTGACGGCACTGACTTGCAATCACAGCACCACTGGCATAAGTAAACTCTACAAAGTGATGGTCAAAAATTTCTCCATGGTCTTTTCCGTTGCGTACTTGGCGTCCGCCCATTCCTTGGGCAGAAACTGGGTAGTCGCCTATAAACCAGTTGGCGATATCAATATTGTGAATATGCTGCTCTAAGATATGGTCCCCACACAACCAATTAAAATAATACCAATTGCGCATTTGATACTCCAATTCGGATTGGCCGGGCTGGCGTTTTTTAACCCATACACCTGCATCGTTCCAATACACCTGGCCACTTCGAATCTGGCCGATGGCACCCGCGTCTATTCGCTGCTTTAAATCGATATACTTGGCTTGGTAATGGCGTTGCAAACCGACAACCACATTGAGTTTTTTTGCCTTGGCAATTTTAGCCGTTTCTAGCACTTTGCGGATTCCAACAGGGTCTGTTGCTACTGGTTTTTCCATAAAAACATGCTTGTCATTGGCAATGGCATATTCAAAATGATAGGGTCTAAAGCCAGGAGGAGTTGTCAGGATGACAACATCCGCCATATCAATGGCTTTTTTATAGGCATCAAAGCCGATAAAACGGTTTTTTTCTTTGACATCTATCTTCTTCTCTCCGTCAAAATGCTCTTGAATGGCTTTTAAACTGCGTTCAATTCGGTCCCCAAAAGCATCTGCCATGGCTACAAGCTCAACATTTTCATCAGCCGTTAAGGCTTGCACAGTAGCTCCGGAGCCGCGGCCACCACAGCCTACTAAAGCGAGTTTTAATTTTTTATTTCCATGGACCTGTGCCATTTGTTCCACCCCACTGGGAACTGTGAGTAAAGCTCCTGTAGCGAGGGCTGTCTTTCGTACAAAAGTACGTCTTGATTCATTTTGTTGCATTGTCATAGTTTTTAGTTTATTGTATTGATTCGTATTTCCAATATTTTTTCTGTGCTTCCTCAGAAGGTGTAACTAAGGGGCGAACCACTCTAAATCCGACAAAAGGGGCATCGGTATGCCACCATTTACTTTTGGGAATCTGAGGGTCTCTTTTTTTCCATTGCTTAGAAGAAGGTCTTCTTGCCGCAGATCGGAGTCGGTTGGGTGCGTCCATCCACGATCCGCCTCGTACTGTTTTGGGGTATACCTTATCGCCAGATGATAAAGGATTTTCTACACTGCCCGTACGTTGTCTATAGGCTGTAGGCAGGTACTGATCTAAAGTCCATTCTGCTACATTGCCGTGCATGTCATATAAGCCCCAGGGGTTGGGAAGTTTAGTTCCTACTTTTTGGTATTTTTCATTGCTGTTTTCTGCATACCAAGCATAATCTCCCAACTGGGCAGTGTCTTCTCCATAACTATAAGCCGTTTGACTCCCGGCACGACAGGCATACTCCCATTCAGCTTCTGTAGGTAAACGATAAAAGTGACCCGTCATAGCAGACAGCCATTCACAAAATTTTACTGCAGCCAACTGTGTCATACAAATCGCTGGATAACCATCGATACCCATTCCAAAACTCATTTCCACATAGGGCGTAGTAGCTCCAGATACAGCGTCTACATCAATTTGAACTTCGGAATTGGGTGTTTTATTGACTTGATTTTGATCGAGTTCACGTGTGACAAATAAATTGTATAAGTCCCAGGTAATTTCATACTGACCCATCCAAAAGCCATCGACAGTAACTTGATGCTGTGGCCCTTCATCACCAAAATGACCAGGTTCTGAAGGGGGACTGCCCATTGTGAAACTTCCTCCCGCAATAAATTGCATAGGGAGTTCATAGCTCGTTTGTGGGAGCTTTTCGATATAAGAATCTTGCGCCCATAGACCACTAAAGGTCACTGCCCCAACAAACAAGAAAAGCGCTAATTTAAATTTTGGTTTCAAATTATGATCTTAACGTTTTAAAAAAACGAATATTTATGTGGTACTCTAATATTAAGAAAATTAGTCGATCTAAGAAAATGAATAAAGACATCTTTATCGGGCTTGGACTATAAGACCGCCGTTTTTATATAGAAAAATCCTTTTCACACTTTTATTTAATGAATAATTCATTAATGTCTTTGATATAATTTTTACTTATAATATGGTAGCTCCCTGTAGTAAGAAAAAGAATGTTTTTTTCAATTTTTGATATTTTATCCAAATTGATGGCTACCGATTTACTGATCCGAATAAACTTGGGTGCAGGTAATTGACTTAAAAAAGTCTTCAGGTTTTTTCTGACTAAATAAGCCTTAGACTCGAGTTTAATTTTTACATAATCTTTTTTCCCTTCTATAGAGACAATATCGCGTATTAAAATTTTATGATCCGCTCGATCGGCTCGAATAAATAAATGTTCTAAAGTATTTTTTTGGGGGGTCACTTCCTCTGTTTTCGGTTTTGCATTTTTGCGATTTATAAATAAATAAATTAGAGTCGCAACTGAACCTAAAGCAACAATCAAAAGGAGCAGGAATGGGAAACTCAATGTCTGTTTTTTGTCTACCAAAAGAGAATCAAATTTGAGCTCTTTCCCTCCTAAATCGTAAAATTTATAATCTGAATTTCCAAAAAATGAATTTCCTTCTTCTGCATTTTTTAAAGTGACCAACATTTGCAATTCTAAAAGCTTGTGATAAGACCACTGGTTTGAAATGTCTATAGAAGTTGTTTTGCTTTTTAAAAAAACAGGACTCAGAATACCACCAGGCCCATCTTTATCAACCATAAAAAGGGTAAATTCATTTTGTTGTTTTAAATAGGTATATGGGATTCTGTAGCGCCTTTCACAGGAAAAACAATCTGTAGACCCAATCAGATAGCCATTGACATATAGGCGGTCATTATCATCTATCCCCTGATCCACAGTAAAGTAGTAATCTTCTGTGGGGGGAGCATCAAAAGTGACTGTTTTTTTAAAGCAAAATGCTCCATTAAGCTGTTTGTCATTATATAGCGTTTCAATCTCAACTGGAAAATTTGTTTTTGACCACTCACGGGCCACTTTAGCATCTAGATAGGAGTTGAAATCTACCTCTAAAAATTCGAAAACATTTAGCCCTTGTGTAGGTTTTCTTTGAAAATTAGTTTCTAAATTTTTATGAACTGTATAGTCCCAATAGCCATTGAGAATTACCTTTTCTAATCCATTTTCTAGGTACAGATCACCTTCAAATTCCCATAAGGGGGAGTGAAAAATATTGAGTAAAGTGATTGTATTAGTTCCTTCTTTCAGAATAGCATTGGGAATCTTACGGGTATAACCCTCTTTACCCTTTATGATATTAGGGTCTATAAACTCTCCATTGATTAGGACCATACCCTCATCATGAAATCCATTTTCAAAAGTAAGAGTGGTCGTCGCATTGGGATACTTAAGATTAAATGTAGTCTCAAAAGAAATGAAGTTCGTCTTTAAATCATAATTGAGTTCTGGATAGGTTCCAGGGAGTAAAATTTTTCCTTGCGGGGTATTTTGGCTGCTTTCATTATAAAATAATAAAGTATAATAATCGATATATTGCTGATCAATAGCTGAGTTACTTATTTGTGCTTGGGAGCACTGAATCATAAGCAAACAAAAAAGGAATATCGAGTAAAAAAGAGTATTGGGTTGAAAATTGATGATCCGCTTCATTTAAATTCAAAAAAGTGTTAAATCAAATGTAAATAAATTTTTGTTTTGTATACAAAAAACAAAATTTTGTAGGCAAATAACTATTTTATTATATTTTTATAATTTTATTTCCTATTATTTATATTCAAATTTGATAGCATAAAAAAAGGTGATTACAAACACCACTGAACCAAAATTTAAAACTAAACAAAGTATGAAATCAAAACAATTTAATCTTAAAGCAGTCAGTTTCCTGCTTTTGCTATTTGTTTTTGCATTTGGCAACCTGTATGGGCAGCAAACCATTACAGGTACTGTTACTGACGAAACGGGGCCCTTGCCAGGAGTTACAATAGTAGAAAAAGGAACTTCTAATGGGACGACCTCAGATTTTGATGGAAATTTCACAATTAGTGTGGCTGATGAAAATTCGATACTCGTTTTTTCTTATCTCGGATTTATTACCCAAGAGGTGTCTGCCAGCTCAGACTCCTTCAATATCCAGATGGTTTCAGGCGCAGATGAACTCGAAGAAGTAGTGGTAACAGGTTATGGTACCCAACGAAAAGCTACGCTGACAGGATCTGTAGCTACTATCGGTGGGGATGATCTCGAAAAGTCTTCCTCTCCGAACTTAGGTACTGCACTTGCAGGTAAAGTTGCCGGTCTCTATATAGATACGGGTAATGGAGCACCTGGCGCTGATAATCCTGCCATACGTGTACGAGGAACCAACACCTTTAACAACTCTTCAGCACTTATCGTAATAGACGGTATTCCTAACCGAGCGGGTGGATTGGCAAGGATTAATCCTGCTGATATCGAAAGTATTTCTGTATTGAAAGATGCCTCGGCAGCTATCTACGGAGCACGAGCGGCGAATGGGGTAATCCTCATTACGACCAAAAGAGGTAAAGAAGGAAAAGCCAAAGTAAAAGTTACTTCAAACTATGGATGGCAAAACTTTACTACGGTACCTGATATGCTAACCGGTGCGGAATACATGGACTTAGTAAACCTTTTAAATGTATACAAGCTTCCAGTAAATGAATGGCAAGCTGCCAATGCAGTACGGGGTCAACCTTTTACTCGACCTAACGGAGAGGTATTAAACCCTACCTATTCTACAGATCGTATCAATAATACAGCGGCTGGAACTGACCTTTGGAATTATCCTGATACGGACTGGATGGAAGAAGTACAGCGTAGAAATGCACCTACTACAAGACAAAATGTACAAATTTCTGGTGGTGATGAAAGTGTAACCTATCTCGCCTCAGCAGGGTACTTAAGACAGGAAGTAAACTTTAAAAATGCACCTAAAGGATTTACCCAATATGATCTTCGTTTAAATTTAGATGCAACAATTAACGACTTTCTAAGTGTGGATGTCGGTTTGTATTCAAGACAAGAAGAAAACTTGACGGCAACCAATCCACCCTCTAATGTATTTAATGATTTGGTACGTCAGTATCCCTGGTTTCCAGCTTACTGGCCCACAGGTGAATATGGACCCGATATTGAAAACGGTAACAACCCTGCTATTCGTGTAACAGACCAACCTGGATACAATAATAGAAGCACAAACTTTGTGCAAAGTAATATAGGAGTGGACTTTAATGTTCCCGGTATAGAAGGGCTTTTAGTACGTGGAAATATTTCTTATGACAAGATGAATTTCAGCCAAAAATTATGGCAACGTCCTTGGCAACTCTATACTTGGGATGGTGTAAATAAAGATTCTTCGGGACTTACTGCTGCAGACAGAGGACCTGGAGACCCAAGTTTACAGCAAGACCATACAACGAGAACAGATATTACGGCTACTGTTAATGCCTCTTATGAAAAAGACCTAGGAGATCACTACATCAAGCTTTTAGGAGGGATTACACGTGAAGAATCAGAATTGAGTTTTATGCGAGCTTTTAAAAGATTTTTCCTTTCCAATGATTTAGATCAGCTTAGCTTTGGTGGACAAGATGGTCAGTTTAGCCAAGGTAATGGAAATGAAATTGCGCGATTAAACTATTATGGTCGTTTAAATTATAACTTCCAAGAAAAATACTTATTAGAATTATTGTTCCGTTATGACGGTTCTTATTTATTCCCTGAAGAAACACGTTATGGATTTTTCCCAGGTGTTTCAGCGGGATGGGTATTATCGGAAGAAAGCTTCTTTGATTCTGTAGGTTTCTTAGATTACTTCAAACTGAAAGGATCTTGGGGACAATTGGGTAACGATAATGTTGCTCCCTTCCAATTCCTTGCTTCTTACGGATTCTCTGCAACCAGTTTGGGAGATGTTATAACAACTGCCTATGAAACCAAAGTTCCCAATCCAAATATTACTTGGGAGACGCAAACTTCTGCCAATTTTGGTTTTGATTTAAGAGCAGTCAATAACAGATTATCGCTCGGATTTGAAGTATTTAGAAATTTAAGAGAAGATATTTTAACACTACCCAATAAAACCTTACCCTCTTACAGTGGTATTACACCACCTGCACAGAATATAGGAGAGTTTGAAAATACAGGGATAGAAATCAATGCTGGATTCAATGGTGAAACCAATTCGGGACTGACCTATAACTTTACTCTGAATTTCAGTGATTCAAATAACAAATTATTATTTGTTGATGAACCAGATTTAGCAGACCGCCCATGGCAAAGAGAAACAGGAGGTGAGTTAGGAAGACCTTTGCGTTATGAATTTACAGGTGTATTCCGCTCTCAGGCAGAGATCGATGCTGAAACTCTAGATTATAGCGCCATTGCACCTTTATTAAAACCAGGGGATGCTCGTGTAGCAGATATTAATGGTGATGGTAAAATCACCCCTGCTGACCGTACGCGTGTAGGAGGTAGTGCTTTTGCAGATACTCAGTTCGGTTTCAATACAGCCATGACTTATAAGAATTTTGACTTTAATATGTACTGGAATGGTGCCGCTGGAGGTTACAATACCTATGAGTGGAGCTTTATGTCAGGAACTTTAGCCAATGTACAACGCGATGTATTTGAGCGTGCTTGGTCTTTAGACAATCCGAATGCACCTTTCCCTCGTCTCGCAGATCGTGGAGACCAGTGGTATTCAGGTCAGACAGACTATGCATTGATTACACGTGACTTTCTCCGATTGAAAACCTTAGAATTAGGGTATAACTTCGGTGATGAAATCACTAGTAAGATTAATGCAGAAAGCATCAGACTATCGGTAACAGGCACCAACTTGATTACGATAACTGATTTCCCATTTGATCCTGAAGTACTTCAATCAGGGGCGAATGTAAGCAATACGAGAAATGCTGGTGGGGGAGCCGTGAATAACGGAGGTGCTTATCCACTATTAAAGACGATATTAACCGGAATACAAATAACCTTTTAATTAAACATGATGAAAATGAAGAAGATTTTATTACGAATTGCGGGTGGATTTATGTTTGTTTCGGCACTAATTAGTTGCCAAGATGATTTTTTAAGTACGACTCCACTTAGTGAAATTGCTGAGTCAAATGTATGGTCTTCAGCAAAATTAGCTGAAGCAGCTGTACTTGACCTGTATCAAGGAACATGGGCAGGAACCCTGACCCGTGAGGAAACTACAGACGCTTTTACTGATCAAGCGGTGTTTACACACCCTGGACGTGGAGTAGATGGCTATACCGAAGGAAAAATGAATCCTTCAGGTGGCTATATGGATATGCAATGGTTCAGTTGGACCCAACTCTATCCTTTTATTCGCAGCGCAAATATTGCGATTCAGAAATTAACTGCTAATGAAGGTGGATTAGAAGCGGGGCTTACAAAAAGACTACTCGGAGAGGCCTATTTTATGAGAGGCTACTTCTTTAGTCAATTGATGAGACAGTATGGAGGTATTGTTCTCCTTACAGAGCCCTTGACTTTGGACAGTGAAGCGGAAAACCCAAGGTCTAGTTTTGAAGCGACAATTAATCAAATCGTTTCTGACCTTGATCAGGCCATCTCACTTTTGGCTGACGCTCCTGCAGATAAAGCAAGAGCGCACAAAATTACAGCACTTGCATTAAAATCGAGAGTTTTAACGCACGCCGCTAGTGATTTATATGAGCCTTCTAAAGCAGGAAGTGTTTCTACATTAGCTTCTTATGGAAATAAAGAACTTGTAGGCTATACTGGTGGCTCTCAAGAGCAACGCTGGCAAGCAGCTAAAGCTGCCTCTAAAGCACTCTTAGATGCTACTTCTGGTTACAAGTTAGATTATGCAGCACCTGCTTCATTTGAAGAGGCAAAGCAGAATTATGAAGACATCTGGTTACAGGGTGATAAAAACCAAGATTTTATCTGGGGGCGTTTGATCGAAACATTCGGTTATGGTTCTAGAACTTATCCTGGTGGTGATGGCTGGTCACAAGGACCTGGTATGGTTGCCCTTTACCACGGGCCCAATGGCTACCACGAGTGGGCAGGTACAACACCTACTGAGGCTTTGGCTTCAAAATATAGCCTCGCAGATGGTACTGATTTTGACTGGAATAATCCCGCACATGCTGCAGATCCTTATTCTAATCGTGAAGCGCGTTTTTACTCTACACTATTATTTGATGGTGCCCCTTGGAAAGTAAGAACAAGTGATGTAACCAAATTTGATAACTTTAATGAACTTCAAACGGGTTACTATACTTTTTCTGATGGAACAATTGTAAATGGGGTAGATACGCGACAAGGACCGATTGAAGACTGGAATGGTTCTAGAACAGGATACTACTTTAAAAAGTTTGCTGATCCTTATCTGCCAGCTTCTTGGCCAAATAACCTGCAAAAAGTGGATGCACCTTACCTACGTTATACTGAAATTCTACTGAACTATGTAGAAGCGAATATTAACCTAGGACAGGAAGCTGAAGCCAAAGCATGGTTAAACAGACTTCGTTACCGTAACGGATTACCTGATGTAACTGAAAGTGGAGCGGCTTTAGTAGAAACTTATAAAAGAGAGCGCGACAAAGAGCTCGTAAATGAAGATGCGCGACTCTTTGATATGAAACGCTGGCTTGAAGGTCCTTACTCGCTTAATAAGCAAGTGCAACAGACTTTAATTCAAGCGACTCAAAAAGCGGGTAGCTCAATGACACCTGCTAACTATAGAAAGAGTACAGCAGACTTTGACTATGTATATAGACCTACAGATATTGTATTTGAAAACAGAATATGGAGAGATCATGTTTATTTTATGCCCATTCCTCAGAATGAGATAGACCGTGACCCCTCTTTAATTCAAAATCCTGGTTACTAAAAATAGTAGTTTATCTTAAAAAAAACCTCGCTATTTAGCGGGGTTTTTTTATTTTTAAAAAAACATTTTTTATGAAGTGGATTAATGGATTATTGACACTACTTATCTTTATTTCAGCTTGCTCAACTGAGCAAAAAAAATTTACTAAACTTAGCCCAAATCAGACGAAAATAGACTTTGTAAATAAGCTCTATGAAACCCATACAAAAAACTACTTCACTTATCCTTATATGTATTTAGGAGGCGGTGTAGCTGTGGGAGATTTTAATAATGACGGGCTTGAAGATTTGTTTTTTACAGGAAATATGGTCCCCAATAAACTCTATCTCAATGAAGGGAATTTTAAATTTAAAGACATCAGTGAAACAGCCGGAATTCAAGGGGACGATCGGTGGTATTCAGGTGTAAGTGTTATTGATATCAATAATGATGGATTTTTAGACCTCTACATAGCTGTTGGCGGAGAAAATGAACCCAATAATAATGTCCTCTATATCAATAATCAAGACAATACTTTTACTGAAAAAGCGAAAGCCTATGGTATCGATGATGACGGCTATAGTATGCATTCTACTTTTTTTGATTATGACAATGATGGAGATTTAGATTTATATGTAGCAAACTATCCTCCTACCAGTTTTACTGCTCCTGTAGACTACTATAGATATATGATAGACCATCATGAGCCTCGTGATTCAGATCATCTCTACCGCAATGAAGGAGATCATTTTGTTGACGTCACAGAAAGCGCTGGGATTCGTAATTTCGGACTAAGCCTAGGCGTAGTTGCCTCAGATTTTAATAATGACGGCTTTACAGATGTTTATATTTCTAATGACTTTAATGCTCCCGATTATTTGTACCTCAATAAGGGTGATGGGACTTTTAGAAATGAAATATTGAATTCACTTCAACAAACATCGTTCTTCGGAATGGGTGTCGATGCTGCAGATTTTAATAATGATGGATGGGTGGATTTATTTCAATTAGATATGAATGCTGCTGATAACTTCAGGTCTAAAGCCAATATGTCTTCTATGAATCCAGACGTATTCTATCAGTCTGTTGCATTGGGACTTCATCATCAATATATGCAAAATTCACTTCAATTAAATCAGGGGAATCTTTTTTCAGAAGCCCCTGCCTTTAGTAATATCGCCCGTTGGAGTGGTGTATCTTCAACAGATTGGAGCTGGGGTGGTTTATTTGCGGATTTTGACAATGACGGTTGGAAAGATTTATATGTGACCAATGGGATACGAAGAGATGTAAATAATAAAGACTTTTATAATGAACATCGGGCCTTTTTTAATAAAATGGAAAACGATCCCAATTATAAAAATAAAGAGGAAGAAGTCAAGCTATTGGATTACTTGGAAAAAATGCCCTCAGAAAAACTGGCCAATTATTTATTTCAAAATCAACAAGAACAAGGCTTTAGCAATAGAAATATAGATTGGGGCTTAGAAGAAAAAACATTTTCTAATGGTGTGGTTTACAGTGATTTAGATAATGATGGGGACCTTGATTTAGTAGTCAATAATCTTGAAGATTTTGCTAGTATTTATAGAAATAATACCCTCAATTCAAATTTTATTGGTTTTGAACTCCAAACGGAAGATCAACAAATTCCTATAGGAACTCGTATCCATCTAAAAGCCGAAGGACACTATCAGATGCAGGAACTCAATCTAAGTAGAGGCTATCTTTCTTCAGTTTCACCACGATTACACTTTGGGCTAGGTGAAAGACAAAAAGTGAAGGAAGTCATTATAAGATGGCCAAACGGAACAGAACAAAAGCTAGATAACTTCCAAGTCAATGCTTATAATAAAATAACATATGACGCAAATTCTACTTCTTTATCTAACGAAAAAAGCAGTACCTCTCCAATCAAACAGTTTGAAACTGTGACAGTTGAAGACCCTTTTATACACAAGGAAAATCCTTATGATGATTTTAAAGATGAAGTGCTCTTGCCCCATAAAAACTCTACCTTAGGACCAGCCTTAGCTGTAGGGGACTTGAATAATGACGGTAAAGAGGACTATATAGTGGGAGGTGCCGTAGCCCAGCCCGCTTCCCTCTATATACAACAAAAAGAGGGTCGTTTTAGAAAAATAGATATTCCCGCTTTTGAAAAAGATAAATTCCATGAAGACTTAGGAATCTTAATTTTTGACGCTGATAATGACGGAGACCAAGACCTTTATTTTGCAAGTGGTGGAAATGAATTTAATGAAAACTCTAAAGGCTATGAAGACCGTTTTTATGAAAATAAAGGAGGACTTGTCTTTGAACGAAATAGCAACGCCATACCAGACACGCGAATCAGTGGTTTAGAAGTCTCCGCAAATGATTTTGACCAAGATGGGGATTTAGACCTCTTTGTAGGTGGAAGGCTGAGTCCAAAAAAATACCCTTATCCCGCAAGTTCTCGAATTTTAGAAAATCAAAGTGAATCAGGGACTATTAAGTTTGTAGATATTACTGAAGAAAAAAACCCAGCTTTACAAAATATCGGTTTAGTGACAACCTCAACATGGGTCGATATAGATGGTGACACCTGGGAAGATTTAGTCATCGCAGGAGAATGGATGTCTGTGCGTATTTTTAAAAATAATCAAGGGAATTCATTTTCAGAGGTCACTGACGAAGTCTACCAGTCAGAACAACGTGGCTGGTGGTATGATATTGAAAAAGGAGACTTTGATAATGATGGGGATCAGGACCTCATCGTGGGAAATCTCGGCCTGAACTACAAATATCAGGCTTCAAATGAAAAGCCATTTAGGGTGTATTTAAATGATTTTGACAAGAATGCCACTTATGATATTGTACTGAGTTATAATTCTGAGGGTACGGAATATCCTGTCAGAGGAAGACAATGTTCTTCAGAGCAAATGCCCGCCATTAAAGAAAAATTTAAAGATTACAACAGTTTTGCCAGTGCTTCTTTAGAACAAATCTATTCCAATCAGATGCTTGAGGAGTCTTTAAAGTATGAGATTACCTCTTTTTCTAGTCTTTATTTAGAAAATAAAAAAGGCAAATTCAGTGCAAGCCCCCTTCCCTACCAGGCGCAATTATCAAATATTAATGCTATGGTGGTAAAAGATATTGACAGCGATGAAAACCTCGATGTGGTTTTAGGTGGTAACTTATACAATGCCGAAGTAGAAACACCGAGAAATGATGCTAGCTATGGCCTCTGGTTAAAAGGAGATGGTCAAAATAATTTTAGCGCTCAAAATCCAAGAACGTCGGGCTTAGTGATACGCGGTGATGTCAGAAATATCAAGCCCATTAGCATCGGAGATCAAGCCCATTTGCTCATTGCTAAAAATAACGAAGCCCTACAACTTGTCAAGATTAACTAATGCGTATTAGTAGCGTAATTTGTTTTCTGATTGTGATGTCGGCTTGCGTAAGCTCGAAATCGCGTCAATTTACAAACTACCTTGTGGGTGACTGGAGGATAGAAAATCCAAGTATGCAGTCATTTATTCGATTTGAAGAAAATGGAAAAACCACCTTTTATTTGAATCGATACAGTTATAAACTTGACAGCCTCGCAGAGTATGGAGATTGGCGTTTAAAAGAAATAAAAAAAGGGACGGTAAGAGATACCTTTGTAGTTCAAATTGATAAAAGACCACAGCAAACTACTTTTCAATTTATTCTCATTGATCAGCAAAGAATTAAAGTAATTGATGAGCGAGGACAGACTTTTTTTACCCGTATAGAAAAAAATCAGTAATTATCGAGTTGATTAAAGACATTGCCATAGACATCAAAGCGGAAATAATACGTGTATTCTTGGGTTTCCCCTTCTCCTCCCAATAGGGAGAACTCAAATTCTGCAACCTGATCCTTTGTATCCGGTCTTAAGGTAAAATTAAGAGGGGTAAAAGATTCGAAATCTCTACTTTTAAGTACTGATTTTAAGAGTATTTGCATCAGGGCGCGATTTACTCTTTGTTGTGCAATCACTACTTTTAAATTATTAGTGACTGGAATTTCATATTGATCACCATTGGCTTTTTGCCATGAAAAAATAAATTCTTTGGGTGCCATTTTGACTTCTTGCGTAGCTAAAATTGTCGTATTCAGCAAGAGTCCAAAAAAGATAAAAACAGAATATTTTCGATACATAAGTGTCTTCAAATAAATTTCCCTAAATTTAATGAAATTATGCATGTTACTTATGCATACTGATGGGAAAGGATTTATGAAGACAATTACACAAGCGTTCTATATTTTACTTTTTATCATCCTCACGGTAGGCTGTACCAAAGAAGAAGTCAATACAAAATCAACGCAATATATTTTAAAAACTGAGGTGTGGCCCAGTAATGAAAATGGAAAAATTATCCCCAGCCAAGGGGAATACAATCCTTTTACTATCAAAACAATCTATGCGCGACCCGAACCGGGGTGGGTTTTTGATCGCTGGGAAGGGGCAATAAGTGGAAAAGACAATCCTGCAGCAATTTCCTTTTACGACGATCTCGCTATACGTGCCGTCTTTGTCAAAGACACCTTTAAAGTGAGAACAATTGCTGGAGGTCATGGAAAAGGAAGTGAATTAAACCAATTTCATTATCCTACAGGAATAGCACTGGACCCAGCGGGAGACTTGTATGTGTCCGATATGTATAACCATCGGATACAAAGATGGAAGCCAGGTGCTACAGTAGGGATTACTGCTGCTGGAGGAAATGGATATGGAAATAGCCCTTCACAACTAGAGGAGCCTGGGAAAATTGATATTGACAGCCAAGGGAATATCTATATTGCTGATACTGGAAATAATAGAATTCAAAAATGGGAATATGGCGGACTTAGCGGAAGTACTGTGGCAGGTGGAAAGGGTATGGGAAATGCACTTAACCAATTAAATAAACCTTTCGGAATTGCTGTAGATGATAAAGGAACTATTTATGTCTCTGAGTTGGGTAATCATCGGGTAAGTATGTGGGAGAAAGGAGCTACGAGCGGGATTGTAATTGCTGGAGGCAAAGGGGAAGGAAATGCAGCAGACCAGCTGGCCATACCCATGGGTATTGCTGTTAATAATAAAGGGGATTTATTTGTTGCAGATACTTATAACCACCGTATTCAACTCTGGGAAAAAGGAGCCACAGCAGGTAAAACATTAATCTCGAGTAAAGATTTTAAATCAGAAACGCCGCTTAATTACTTTAGTGGAATCAGTATTGTAAATGAAACATTACTCTATATCACTGATTACCAACAAAAAAGAATTTTGCGCTACGACTTAAATACCAAACTTTTTGAAATTATCTCTACTAATGAAACCCTTGAAAATGAGGCCGATAAATTATCACAACCCTATCAAACTGCCATAGATGTTATGGGTGACCTCATTATTGCGGACGCAAAAAATAACCGCATTCAAAAACGAAAAATTAAACTTAATGAATGATCCGTTTCAAGATTATTTTAACTGGAAATACCTCCAAAAAATGCCCTACTTATTCTTTCTTATCCCAATAATTAGTGTATTTTTTTCTTGTAATTCCGATTTTAATTTGAATCAAAACAACCTAAAACAAGAATCCAGCGCTTATTTAAAGCAACATGCCAATAATCCAATTCATTGGCAACGTTGGAATGAGACACTCTATAAAAAAAACAATACGGAAGAAAAACTATTAGTAGTAAGTATTGGTTATTCGAGCTGTCACTGGTGCCATGTAATGGAAAAAGAAACTTTTGAAGCAGCAGAAGTAGCCGATTATATGAATACTAATTTTATCAGTATTAAAGTAGACCGTGAAGAAAATCCTGAAATTGACAATCTTTATATGACGGCTACCCAAATGATGACAGGAAGTGGAGGCTGGCCGTTGAATGTCGTATGCTTGCCAAATGGAAGGCCGGTTTATGGTGGAACATATCACACTAAAGATCAATGGCTAGAAGTATTAGGGAAAATCCAAAAACTCTATGAAAATGATAAAAAACAGCTTTATGACTTTGCAGATCGTGTAGAAAATGGTATCCAAGAAGTCAATCGTTTTGAATATACCCCAGAGGCGAAAATAATTGACCCCTCTATTTTACAAAACGAAATGGCGCTGTGGTCTAGTAGGTGGGACACCCTTAATGGTGGGGAGCAGCAAAATCAGAAATTTATTACTCCTGTTAAATTCAATTATATTCAATACTATCAAAAAGTCAATCCAGACAATAAAATCAAAGCCTATTTTGAAAAAACACTTACAAATATTGCCACGAGTGGTATTATAGATCATTTAGAAGGAGGATTTTATCGCTATACTGTAGATCCTGAGTGGAAAATTCCACATTTTGAAAAAATGCTTTATGACAATGCCCAGCTTTTAAGCTTATTTTCAAATGCATTTAAAGAAACCCAGAATCCCTTATTTAAATCGACTGTATACGCTCTTTATGATTTCCTTCAAAAGCGTATGAAAAGTAATCTAGGTGCTTTCTATGCGGCCATAGACGCAGATAATAACGAAGGTGAGGGTCGCTATTATGTATTCAATAGAGCACAGCTTGAAGAAATTGGTGCTGCGGATCTCGAACTCATGCTGGATTTTTATCGAGTAGATTTAAACCAACCTTTTGAAGAATCCTTTTATCACCTTAGAAAAAATGAAAATTTAACAACTCTAATAACAAAATATGGACTCACTGCAGAAGCACTAGAGGCCAAAAAAAATAATTGGGAAAAACAATTTGCAGCGCTTAAAGAAAAGCGAGAATTTCCCCTTACAGATACCAAAATAATCACCTCTTGGAATGCACTTATGGTGTCTGGATTGATCACTGCTTATGAAGCTTTTGGTGAAGAGCAATATCTACAGCAGGCAGAAGAAACTTTTGCCTTTTTACTTAAAAATTTGATCCGTAAAGGTGAATTAATGCATACCTATCAAATGGATCAAGCCAAATTAGAAGGTAATTTGGAAGATTACGCCTTTACTATAAAAGCTGGACTGGATTTATATCGTACCACTGGAAATAACTCTTATTTGGACCGTGCTGAACAACTTAAAAAAGAGGTCTTCAAAAAATTTGAAAGCAGTGAAAATCCATTTTTTACTTTTACTGAAAATCCTGTTTTATTTTCAGAGCTTATAGCTGTAGATGACAATGTGATTCCTTCTGCAAATGCTATTATGGCAGAAAATTTATGGGTATTGGGACAACTTTTAGAAGACAAAAAAGACCTAGAAAAAGTAATGCAAATGAGGCAAAGTGTACGCGCCTATTTTAGCGAAGGCAGAGGAAGTGATTACTGTCAATGGGCGCAACTACTCGCTAAAGAAGCTTTTCCCCTAAAAGAGGTTGTTGTAGTGGGTCCCCAAGCACAACAACTCAATCAAGTACTTCAAAAAAACTACCTCCCCAATATTCTTTTTCAAATCAGCGAGGAACCCAGTGAGCTCCCTCTGCTAAGTGATCGCTTTGTAGAAGAAGAGACACTTATTTATGTATGCGAAAATAAAGTCTGTCTTCGTCCTGTAAAGAGTGTAAACAAGGCTTTGGAGCAACTTAAAAACTAACTTATCACCCCAGAGCCCAGTAATTCAGTCTCCTGATACCAGGCCACAAACTGTCCTGGTGTAATGGCTGATTGAGGCGTTTCGAAAAGCACATAGAGCCCTTCTTTTGTTTGATACAGCTCTGCATTTTGAAGGGGTTGGCGGTAACGTATACGGGCCTTTACTGCAAGATGCTCTCCGTTGTTTAGCCTTAAGTCTTCTCGTATCCAGTGTACCTCATCTGTAGGCACTTTAAGGGTTTCACGATACAGACCAGGGTGGTTTTTTCCCTGACCCACATATAGGGTATTGGTTTCCACATCTGTAGCAATTACAAATAAGGGCGACTCCATCCCCCCTACCCGAAGTCCTTTCCGTTGGCCAATAGTAAAATAATGTGCCCCGTCGTGCTCCCCTACTGCTATGCCGTCTTCAGGAAGATACTGCAAGGCAGTGGACTGCTCTTGAAGTGTCTGTTCTTTCGTCTTTAAATCTTGGTATATCCTAAAGTCTGAAGGGATTTCAATAATAGATCCCTTTTTGGGTTGGAGTTGCTGCTGTAAAAAATCGGGCAAGCTTACTTTACCGATAAAGCACAAGCCTTGTGAATCTTTTTTTCCTGCTGTGACTAGCTTTTGCGCTTTTGCAATTTCCCTAACTTTCTCTTTTTTTAAATCCCCAATAGGAAAAAGTACTTTTGACAATTGTTCTTGTGTCAGCTGACACAAAAAGTAAGATTGGTCTTTATTGGGATCGGCTCCTGCAAGTAATCGGTAGGTGGTAGCGCCTTGCTGAGTCGTATATTCCGCTTTGCGGCAGTAGTGCCCTGTGGCAACATAATCAGCGCCTAAGCTAAGGGCTATTTTTAAAAACACATCAAATTTAATTTCACGATTGCAGAGTACATCAGGATTGGGTGTTCTCCCTTTTGCGTATTCATCAAACATATAATCGACGATTCGCGTTTTGTATTCTTTACTTAAATCTACTGTTTGGAAAGGGATTCCCAATTTTTCTGCAACCAACATGGCGTCATTGCTGTCCTCCAGCCAAGGGCATTCATTTGAGAGTGTTACCGACTCATCGTGCCAGTTTTTCATAAAAAGCCCGATCACCTCATAGCCTGCTTTTTTGAGTAAATAGGCGGCAACACTGGAGTCTACTCCACCTGAAAGTCCAATAACTACCCTTTCTTTTTTCATCTTTGCAAAGATAAGGAGTCTTAAACTTCTAGAGGTTTCAGAGGATTACTTTGTATCAGCTAAAAATTTGAGATAGTTTTTAGAAAATATTTTTTCGAGTACTTCTTTGGGTAAACCGAGCCCTTTGGTTTTCTGTTTTCTGACTACCATAGAATCACGCTTAGTTAAATAGTCAAATAAAAGTTGGTAACTCGCTTCTAGACTTTCTTCTTCAGCACCTACTGCTTCTGGACTCAATTGGCTTTCCTCCTGACCTGTACCATAATCTGTTCCAAATAAAATACGCTCTTGATACTTTTCAAAAAATTGCCTCACTTGATCTGTATCTTGCATTGCTAAATCACCAAATCGCGCGCCAAGCTCTACACTTAAATTAGGATAGGCGTCTAAGCGCTGCGCAACGGCCTCTATATTATTAGACATACTTAAAATATGGGCTGCTATAATTTTTAACTCTGGATGAGAAGCCACCCACCGGTCACGTGCAGCAATAATGGCTTCATAGGAAGGCATTTCAGGAAAATTATACGCGTGGTATTGAGGGTTATTATTATAATAATTATAATGCGGATTATTAGGATCGTCTAAAGTGCGCCATGCTTGTTGAGGGTCCGCAATATGTGCCAAAACAGTAATCTTTTTTTGAGCCAGAAACTCCCATATCGGGTTTAATCTAATGTCGTCTATTTGAATATAGTTTCCCTCTGAATCTTGAGAAACCATTCCAAAGTTTTTCCATACTTTAACCATGCGTGCACCACGAGCAATATCTTGCTGTAATTGTGCGATAATACGATCTGCATAATCAGGGTTTTCTATTCCCTTAGCGGTAAAGGTAGTACAGAGGTAAAAAAGCTCTGGGAATTGCATATAATGGGCAACATAGTTTTCAAAATTATTGACCACACTGTTTCCTTTTTCTATGGCAACATCAACGAGCATGGCTTTCATATTCCAACGTTCAAAAAAGTCAGGTAAATAAGTACGAGGATATTTATAATGTGCGTGCACATCAATTTTAGGTAACTTTCTAAATGCCTCACTAGTAACGAGGCTGTTTGACACATTGCGGTCTTGACACCCAAATCCTAGAAAAATTAGAAAGACTCCCAAAGCATAGAGTGGCTTTCTTACAATCATAAATATTCTCATACTCTCATTTTTTTAGTTTATTAAATTTAATAAATAAAATATCTCCTCTTTAGAGAAAGATACAACTGCAAAATCTACTCTACCAACCCTTCCTGTTTATAAATACCGATTCTATGGGTACGAACCCAAACGGGGCTAATACTGTCCTGATTTATTTGGATTTTCATCAATTTACTGGCCCTAAGTGGCATATGACAACTGATACAATCTTCCGAATCCAAAGAAGAAAAAGAAGTGTGCTTTGGACTGGCATGACATTGAATACAACTTGTATTAAATTGTAAAGTCTTATTTTTTTCATTCGAATGCGGATCGTGACAAGTCATACAATCCATCGCTTTAGAATTAATAAAGCAAGGGCTGTTTTGCAATAAACTCACTTGATTTGAATGAACATCAGGGTCTTTTGATGTATCCGTTGCTAAAAAAAGAGCTAAATCGTCACCAGGCTTAAATGAAAATGCAGGCTGATTGATATTCTTTCCTACACCTGAATGACAGAGGGCGCACATATCAATTCTTTGTTTTTGCGTAAATGTTGCATAGGAAAGAATTTTTCTGCCAATGCTGTCCATAGGATTTTTACGGTGGTATTTAACATGCTCAACTACCTCGCCATGGCACCGTTGACAATCAATTCCAAATACAATATTTTCTTTATTGTATCGATTTGTAGGAATCGTACTTTGCCAATTTTCTGACTGACTAAATGTAGTATGACATTCCAGACAGCGCGGATAAATAGGCCGAAACGGTTGAAAAAAAGGCGGATAACCCGGGCTGTTTATCAATTTTGACATCGGCTGGTAATAGGAACCTTGGAGCTGAAATAAAGAGCGCGCTTCCCAACTTAAAAAAGAATTTCCAATTTTACTTCCTGAACCAATATTGATCGCTAGTGGTTTTTGAAAAAAGGGTGCTGCATAAGGGGGTTTGAAGGCCGCTTGATATAGGGTGTCGCTACTAAAAGAAAAAGCCACTCGCGTTTGGTCTTTTAAATCAAAGAAATTGTCATTCGATTTTAAAAAAGACGCCGCCAAACTAGGGGTTAATTTAGAAGACGTCAGCCAATGGACGGTTTCTTTGTGAGCATTAACCAAGTCTAAATGACATTGGGTACAGCTTTCCATGCCTATATAAGCAGTACCATTAGGATGGAGACCTAAGGGCTCTATGGGCGTATATTCTGAGCTAAATGAATTACAAGCAGCTAAAAAAAGAAATCCTAGTAAAACAAATAAAATGCTACGCATGCTGATATTCTTTGCATGCTTTAAGATACTCAAAAAATAAAATTGAGGGGCTTTATTATTTTCTTGCCTTTTTTTGTTTTTCAGCTTCCTCCATTGCTTTTTGCAACCGTACTGAAAAACCTCCTGCTTTTTTAGGTTTCTTTTTATTCTCCTCTATCTGAGCATGAATCTTAGTATCATCGATAATATAATTTTTGATAACCAACATGAGGATGATAGTCAAAAGATTGGATACAAAGTAGTATAAACTCAATCCACTGGCATAATTATTAAAGAAAAACAACATCATTAAGGGCATCAGATAGATAATGATTTTCATATTGGGCATACCCGGCTGTTGTGGCATAGGTTGCTGGCCTGTTGTCATTTTCGTATAAAAGAAAATCGCTACAGAAGCAAGGATCGGAAATAAACTCACATGGTCACCATAAAAAGGGATTGTAAAACCTAAATCCAGTACAGAATCATAAGAAGAAAGGTCATCTGCCCATAAAAACGATTTATCTCGAAGGACAAAGGCCACAGGAAAAAATGAGAATAAAGCATAAAAAACGGGAAGCTGAATTAAGGCGGGAACACACCCAGACATCGGATTTGCACCTGCTCTAGAATACAAGCTCATTGTCTCTTGTTGCCTTTTTACAGCATCGTCTTTATATTTTGAATTAATGACCTCAATATCAGGCCTCAAAACCTTCATTTTTATTTGAGAGACATAGGACTTATAGGTCACTGGGGACATGGCTAATCTCACGATAATCGTCATTACAATAATGGCGATACCATAAGATAAAAAAGAAGACAAAAACCCAAAGAGCGGTAAAAAGAGTACGCGATTAATCCAACCAAAAATTCCCCATCCCATGGGAATCGAAGCTTCGAGATCGCCTTCTAATTCTTTGAGTGCTTGGTAATCTGTAGGACCATAGTAAAATTTTAAATTTGTATTCAGTTCTCCTCCAGAGCTGAGTTTGTAATTGGTAGTAAAAGTCTTTGTAAAACGTTCTCCCAGGGCCTCTTCTCCTGAGCGGTCTTCAGAAATTAATTTGGCCTCGCTAATCGGAGATTCAGGAATTAAAATAGCACTAAAAAAGTGTTGTCGATAGGAAATCCACCGAAGGTCCTGTCGGGTTTCTTCGTCATTACCACTTAAAGAGAGGTAGTCTACTCTATCTGCTTCATAGCCAAATGTAAATTCGGTATACCGATTTTCATAGTCTATGCTTCTTGAATTTCTGAAAACATCCGTTTTCCAATTGAGTTGGGGTGGAATTGCCGTATTTAATAGGGCGCGCATTCCAACGGAGCGCACTGAAAAAGAAAAAAGATGGCCTTCCTTGGGGAAGGTGTATAAAAATGAAAAGTATTGTTCTTCCGAAAGAGTCGCTCGCATTTCAATTTGAATCGCCTCTGCTCCCTGATTGACTATTGGGCGAAAATACATTTCACTTGTATTCAAGATACGTCCATCAAGGGTGTTGAGTTGAATATTAAAATCTGTATTGCCTGCATTAATTAAAGGGACTGGGAGGTCTTCATAATTTTCAAAGGCATTGAGAAATAACTTAGAAATTTGTCCTCCTTTGGGGTCCAACTCCAGAGCCATTTCATTTGTTTGAATACTTACTGTGCCTTCTGAAGTGGGTCGGAAAAGAGCACCTAAGTCACCATAAGCTTCCACTTTTTGCTTCTGAAGTAAAGAATCACTGACAACCGAATTTTGTGATACAGAATTTATCTGCGTACTTGTTTGCTCAGTAGTCGGATTTTGTACAGTAGGATTTGCCTCGGCTGGACCATTTCTGTAGAGCATCCAAGTTAAAATAAGTGCAATAAGTATAAAGCCTATAAACTGATACGGATCAAATTTTCTTTCTTCCATGCGAAAAACTTAATTTTTTTTTGCCTTTTCCTCTAAACAAGCCTTTATAAATGCACTAAATAGGGGGTGTGGATTAGAGACTGTACTCTTATATTCAGGATGAAATTGCACTCCCATAAACCAGGGGTGCTCTTTATATTCAATAATTTCAACTAATCCTGTTTCTGGATTGGTCCCCGTAGCCATAAAATTGGCATCAAAAATTTGTTTTGCAAAATCGTCATTAAACTCATAGCGGTGTCTGTGGCGCTCGGCAATTCTTTCTTTTTGGTAGGCCGCTGCAGCTATTGAGTTGGCTGTTAACTGACAATCCCATAATCCAAGTCGCATGGTGCCCCCTTTATTTTTGATGTTTTTTTGAGATTCCATAAGATCAATTACAGGGGCCTTACAGTGAGGCTCCATTTCAGTTGAATTGGCTCCCTGAATCCCTTTTTGATTGCGCGCATATTCAATTACCGCCATTTGCATACCCAAGCAAATTCCAAAAAAGGGTATTTTATTTGCTCTTGCATACGCAATGGCTTCTATTTTTCCTTCTATACCACGCTCGCCAAAGCCAGGAGCGACAATTAGGCCTTCTAGTGTTTTTAATTGATCGAACTGGTTTCCGTCTTCTATGTCTTCAGAATGTACGCTGAGGATCTCTATTTCAGTTTCATTTATTGCACCTGCATGGGTTAAGGATTCTAAAATAGATTTATAAGAATCTTGCAACTCAACATATTTCCCTACGAGTCCAATTTTGAGCTTGTTTTTTGGATTTTTTAATTTTTTTAAAAATTCTTTCCATGAAGACAGATCCAGTGGTTGCTTTGGATTGAGTTGTAATTTAGTTAAAACGACTTGATCAAGACCTTCATCCCGCATTTTGAGGGGAACATCATAAATTGTATCTACATCTATAGACTGTATAATGGCCTCTTTTTTAACATTACAGAAAAGTGCGAGTTTTTCTCTTAGATCAGTTGTAAGCTCGTGTTCTGTTCTGCACACAATAATATCCGCAGAAATTCCGCTCTCCATCAGTGTTTTTACTGAATGTTGAGTGGGTTTTGTCTTCAGTTCTCCAGCGGCTGCTAGATAGGGGATTAAAGTGAGATGGATGACAAGGGCATTTTCTCTTCCCAAATCCCAAATCAACTGACGAACAGATTCGATATAAGGCAATGATTCGATATCCCCTACGGTACCCCCAATTTCTGTAATGACTATATCATAATCTCCAGATTCGCCAAGGAGCTGCATCCTTTCTTTTATCTCGTTGGTGATATGGGGAATAACCTGTACTGTTTTTCCTAAAAATTCTCCTCTTCTTTCTTTTTCAATTACACTCTGATAAATTCTTCCTGTAGTGACATTATTAGCTTGAGAAGTCTTGACATTAAGAAAACGCTCATAGTGACCTAGGTCTAAATCTGTTTCAGCGCCATCATCAGTCACAAAACATTCACCATGTTCATAAGGATTAAGTGTTCCCGGATCTACATTGATATAAGGGTCAAATTTCTGTATTGTAACTTTAAAATCTTGAGCCTGGAGTAGTTTTGCTAAAGAAGCAGCGATAATTCCTTTTCCTAGAGAAGAAGTTACCCCGCCTGTTACAAAGATATATTTGGTCTTGGACATCCGGTTGATTTAATTCTTACTTACCGGACTCAAATTTACAAAATCAAAGGGAACTTTAGGGTTTCTCATCCCATTCTTTTAATTCAAAGACTTCATAGCCCTCATGCTGCAAAAGATAAAATGCTTTATTGACAAAGGCCCCATTGATTTCGGGCTCATAAAGAAAACGATTGGATCGATATTGGGTTTCTCCAAGTGTTGGCATGTTTTCTAGACCTTTAGCTACTGCCGCTCGTAATAGTAAGTCCAGTACTAAGTCGTAACCTCTTAAGGCTTCTTTGTTTGGTGGTTTACCAAAACGAAGCTTAAATTTTTCAATAAAATCTGAATTTGCTGCGTACTCTAAAGGTTTAAAACCCACAGCATAGGTGAACTTAATCCCCCCTAGAATTTTTCGAGAGAGGTTTTCATTATCGTAGGCATTACTTCTATAGGTCGTGTAGACTTGAACGGCTCTTGTTGCCGTATTTTGAGCATTAAATTGAGACAGTGCATTGGCAATTAATGGAAATGACTGGGTTTCCAAAATAACCTTATTGGGGATAGAGTCGATAAGTAAAGAATCAGCAAGCTCGGGAAGGATATAATCTCCCTTCTCGGGTCTTAATGTAATGGACCAAGGAAACTGTGCTTTTAACTTGTCTTCGATCGCACGGTTTAAAGAATCAGCAACGATAACAACATGATGAGTTGTATCAATGACCTGTTCTAAGTAGCGGAACATTTTTGCTCTAAATGTCTCTGCTTGGGTAATAGACTGGTAGACATTTTTCCTCAGTGCTACTGGATTAGAGGACAGAGGTGCAATTTTAGGAACAGCCTGTAGAGCGGGTTTATTAGAGATGTAATCAAAATTACTCTGAATTAAAGGGCCCACAATAAAATCACTCTTTTGAACTTCCTCCTGATTGGCAATCTCTTCTAATTTGGTGTATTTATTCTCTGTATCGAAGGTATGTAATACCACACTGAGTCCCATTTCTTCTGCTGTAGAGACGGCAAGGAGTGCGCCACTATAAAAATCAAGGGAAAGTGTATGGAGGTTTCTAGAGAGTAAAAGGCGTTCTGTATCCGCGATCGAATCAAATTCAATCTCATTTGCTTTAAAAGGCAAAAGCAAACTCAAGGTGAGCTCTTTTTTTAGAAAAAGAGAATCAGCTAAATTCACACGCGGTATCAATAAGTCATTTTTGACCATAAAGTCTCCGCTTTGTGCGGCAGGTATTTTTAATATCATTCCTGCTAATAACCCCTTTTCTTTGAGTTCTGGATTTAAAGAATCTAAAGTGACTTGATTTACGCCCAATTTTTTTTCTATACGATAATAGCCCTCCTTGGGGAGTACTTCATAATAATTATATAAAGAATCCCTTTCAGGAATCGCTTCAATAAACGCTGCGCTTGGAACTCTTATTTTTTGTCCAATTTTGAGTCCCCGCTTGATTTCTGGATTTAAAGAATCCAAAAATTCAATTGTCGTGTTATACTGATAAGCCAAGCGCCATTTGGTTTCTTTGGGCAGAACCTCATGGATGCGAAAGGCTGTCGTATCCTTTGTTATTGTATTTAATTCGGTTTTAGGCGTTTCCGCTACTGTAGAAAAAACAGGAATCCGCAAATTCATTTTTCTCCGAATACCAAATCGTTCTAAGGAAGGATTATACGCTTTGAGCTGCTCGGCAGTAATTTGATAGTGCGCAATAATCCAATCTAGTGTTTCGCCTTTTTTTACTTTGTGTGTAAGAAAAGAATCAGGAGTCTGGGCTACTGTCCAGAAGGCAGTAAACAGAAATAAAATTGTCACCAAAATACCTAATTGCTTTTTCATCTTTTGTTATCTATCAAAAACTATTCCCATTCAATCGTGGCAGGGGGCTTAGAACTGATGTCATACACCACGCGATTTATACCTTTTACATTATTGATGATTTCATTAGAAATTTTCTGCAAAAAGGCATAGGGTAAATCTACCCAATCAGCTGTCATTCCATCTGTAGACTGAACGGCCCGGAGTGCGACACAATTCTCATAGGTCCTTTCATCCCCCATTACACCTACGCTGTTTACAGGTAAAAAGATGGCGCCGGCTTGCCAAATCTGGTCATATAACTCCCACTTTTTTAGCCCTTGAATAAAGATCGCATCAACTTCTTGCAACATTCTCACTTTTTCTCTTGTGATTTCACCTAAAATACGAATCGCCAGCCCAGGACCAGGAAAAGGATGGCGTCCCAGCAGAGCGGCATCCATACCTAAACTGTTCCCAACCCGTCTCACTTCGTCTTTAAAAAGCATACGGAGGGGTTCTACCAAATCCAGTTTCATAAAATCGGGAAGTCCGCCCACATTGTGGTGCGATTTTATGGTTGCAGAAGGTCCATTGACAGAAATTGATTCGATCACATCAGGATAAATCGTTCCTTGACCTAACCATTTGGCTCCCCTTACTTTTTGAGCCTCTGCATCAAATACATCAATAAAGAGCTTTCCGATAATTTTTCTTTTGCTTTCTGGGTCAGAAACCCCTTCTAATGCATCGAGAAATTGATCAGAAGCATCTACTCCTTTTATATTGAATCCCATACCTTCATATTGTGCCAGCACCTGATGGAATTCATTTTTTCTCAGCAGTCCGTTATTGACAAAAATACAGCTAAGTTGAGTTCCGATTGCTTTGTGAAGTAGCATCGCTGCGACCGACGAATCTACACCCCCTGAAAGTCCGAGGATAACCTGATCATTCCCTACTTTTTCCTTTAATTCACTCAATGTCATTTCAACAAATGAATCAGGCGTCCAGTCCTGCTTAACTTGTGCGATTCCCACTAAAAAATTTTCTAATATCTTTTTTCCGTCAGTAGAATGATAAACCTCGGGGTGAAATTGTATCGCGTAAGTAGGCTCCTCTTTAAATTTATAAGCCGCGTTTTCTACATCTTGTGTACTGGCAAGACCTATCGCTTCAGTAGGTAATTCTAAAATGGTGTCTGCATGACTCATCCAAACTTGGCTGTCTGTAGGCACTCCTTTAAAAAAAGGATCCTCAGCATTTACATAAGATAAATTCGCCCTACCGTACTCTCTGGTATTAGAAGGACTCACTTTTCCCCCAAAAAAATGGGCTAAATATTGAGCTCCATAGCATACTCCTAAAAGGGGGATTTTTCCTTTTATATCCTCAAGATTGGGATGGGGTGCATCCTCAGCTCGAACAGAAAAAGGGGATCCTGACAAGATTACCGCTTTAAACTCAGAAAGCGACTGAGGGGGATTATTATAAGGGTGGATTTCACAGTAGATAAACAATTCACGAATTCTTCGAGCGATCAGCTGTGTGTATTGAGATCCAAAATCTAGGATGAGAACTTTTTCTTGCATGGGCAAAAATACGATTTAATCCTGGGTCTAAAAATTCGGTCAACCAAATTATTTAACAGCGAGCTGTTAATATTCGAGTAGAACAAATTCAGGATTTAAAGGGTCAAGAGCATCCGTTAAATGAGTAATAAAATCAGGTCCTATTTTCAAATAAAAACTAGTGAAATTTAGTGTTCGCTCTTGCAGATGATCATTGGGAAATAGTTTTTCATGAAGCAATACCAAACGTTGAACCTCATCTTTCAGCACTCTTTTTTGGGCTTTTAAAAGTCTTTTTTCTAAATTTTTTAGGCCTTTAATTTGTTTCGCTTGCTGGGCATCTACCGCTCCTTTAAATGAGGCGTCTGTTTGGGTAACCAATTCTGATAACTGATCAAATTGCTTTTTTAACTGCTCTTTAAGGTCTTTTAAATCCAGATCAATATTACTGATTTGACGTATTTTTTTATTTAATAGTGCATTTCGAGTAAGAAATAAATCAGCGGTAGTAAGATTCAGGTTTTTTATTTTTTTTCCTATTTTTTTTGAATATAAAAGCGCAGAATTTCTCAAAAGAAGCATGGGAAAGGGAATTTTAAATTCTTGAAAAGTGGTTTTAAGTTGAAACCAATAAGCCAGCTCGCCTCCCCCACCGATATAACAAAGATTAGGTAGAATACACTCCTGATATAGGGGGCGAAGAATCACATTGGGCGAAAATAATTCGGGTTGCTCCTCCAATTGAGAGAGAAGAGCCGTAGTTGAAAAAATTTGATCTGACCCATGTAAGTGAAAATGAACTCCTTTTTTTTCAATTCGATGACGCCCTTGGGGAGTCAAATAAAATAGATTAATCGTCCTTGGATTTACCTGTGGGGTGTAGTGGGTTTCAAATGCATTTATTAGTCTTTCCGTTTGCTCACTAACAGATGAAAAAGAGGTGCTTTCAAGCAATTCTTTTTTAATATAGGGCATAAAAAGACGTTTAAGGGCCCGCTTTTGGGGTTCCAAAATAATTAATCCCTGTTCAGCAAAAAGTTCATGAACCAGTTTCAGTGTAGCGTCGGACAGGTTGTGTGCGGATCTGTAAGATTTAGCAATGAGCGCCTTCAGCTGCTTGGCATGATCAGAATGATCCAAATGTGTTTCAAAAACATCCAAAGCAGGTAATAATTCTTCTAGAGTCATTTCACCTACAGCGCCAGTAGCCTCTCCTGGCCACCTGATACCCTTGTCATTAAAACGAAAAGAACTGATTTCCTCAAAATCGTGATCTTCACTTGCCATCCAATAGATGGGAATAAAATCCGCTTTGGGATATTTTTTTTTGAGTTGTTTGCAGAGGTTTAATGTACTTATGATTTTATAAATAAAATACAGAGGTCCTGTCATTAAACTCAATTGATGCCCAGTAGTAATGGTAAATGTGGTTTCATTCTCTAATAGCTTTATATTTTTTTGAATAGCAGCTGAGGGAAAAAGGGTTTTGTATTGTTCCTGGAGCACTTCTACTATTACTTTCCTATGTGCATTGGGATAACTCGCTTTTTTTTCTTTTAATTGGGCTTCAAAATGAGAAAGTAAAGGATAGCGCCCATAAAAAGGTTCAAGTACTTCTGAGCGGTCTAGATAAGCATTAATAAGCTCGGAAAAGCGCTGGGTGTCCTTGAAGGGTATAAAGTTCTTTTGCATATCCTTTTGTGTAAAGATATTTGTTTTTAAGAAAAAAAGAGAAGGTTCCTTTAGAAAGCGTATTTTAGGTAAAAAATTAGTGATGTTTAAATACTTGATTTCACTCTCTGCTTTATTCTACTTTATCAGTAGCAATGCTCAAATTCAATCACCTGATGCCTTTTTAGGTTATGAACTAGGAACTCAATTCTCGAGACACCACCAGGTAGTCGATTATTTTAAACACTTAGACGCAAATTCTGCTCTTCTTAAGTTACAAGCCTATGGAAAAACAAATGAAGGGCGTGTCCTCCAATTGGCCTTTATTTCTTCAAAAGAGAATCTTGAAAATCTTGAATCTATAAGGCGTGGACACCTTCAAAATAGTGGAACAATTTCAGGTCCAAAAAATGATAATAAAGTAGTGGTTTGGTTGAGTTACAATGTTCATGGAAATGAGTCTTCAAGTACAGAAGCGGCCATGAAAACAGCCCATGCCTTAATAACTACTTATTCAGAATGGCTAAAAGATACGGTTGTTATTCTTGACCCTTGTATCAATCCGGATGGTCGTGATCGGTATGTCAATTTTTATAATCGCGTAAAAAGCACCCCTAATAATACAAAAGGTTTTACACGTGAACATCGCGAGGGATGGCATAATGGACGAACCAATCACTATGTTTTTGATTTAAATAGAGATTGGGCCTGGCTTACCCAAAAAGAGTCACAGCAACGCATAAAAAAATACAACCAATGGCTTCCCCATATTCATGTAGACTTTCACGAACAGGGCATTAACAGCCCGTATTACTTTGCCCCCGCTGCAGAACCACTTCATGAGATTATTACCCCTTTTCAAAAAAAGTTTCAGGAAGTAATCGGCAAGAATCACGCAAAATATTTCGACCAAAAAGGCTGGCTTTACTTTACCAAGCAGCGCTTTGATTTGCTTTACCCTAGCTACGGCGACAGCTATCCTACTTTTATGGGAGGAATTGGTATGACCTATGAGCAAGCGGGAGGAGGAATTGCCGGATTGGGTATAGAAAATAATGAAGCCATTACTTTGAGTCTCAAAGATCGAATCGAGCACCATTTTACAACAGGTATTTCAACTGTAGAGATCGCTACATTAAATAAAAGTATACTCAACAAGAATTATCAATCCTATTTTTTAGACCAAAATTATAAATACCAAAATTATATTTTAGAGGGGCCAAAACACAGACTAGATGCCTTACAAAAACTATTGGAACAACACGAAATTAAAAGTGAACAGCTTAAAAAAAAGAGTCTGATCAAAGGCTATGACTATCAGCAACAAAAAAACAGCAGTAGTTCTTATGCTGCCAATTCGCTTGTCGTTTCAACAAACCAGACAAAAGGAAAAATGTTACAAGTACTACTTGAACCTAAAACCAAACTCCAAGATTCTTTAACCTATGATATTACGGCATGGTCTCTGCCCTATGCCTATGGATTGAAGGCGATGGCAACAGAAAATTCGGTTGAAACAGTTCCTTATAGGCAAGCAGAATCTGAGTCAATCACACTTTCTGAATCTGCTTATGGCTACGCACTGGACTATAACAGCTTTAATGACAGCCAATTTCTTGCCGCTTTACTCAAGGCCAATATTGGCGTTCGATTTAATGAAACTCCTCTGCGTAATAGTAATAAAAATTGGGATCGTGGAAGCTTATTTATTCTCAAAGCAGACAATCAGAATAATGAAAATTACCTCGAAAAGACAGCTGAGTTGGCTGGCCAATTCAAGCAAATACTCACTCCAATAACAAGTGGATTTTCTGATTCTGGACCTGATTTAGGCGCAGCAGAATTGGTGCTAATAAAAGCTCCACGTATCGGATTGCTAAGATCTGATGCAGCGTCGAGTTATAATTACGGTGAAATCTGGCACTTCTTAGAACAAGCCTTAAACTACCCAGTCCTACAGCTAGAAGAAAGTCAGTTGATAAACGCCTTGGAGTCAATTGACCAGCTGATACTCCCCAGTGGCTACTACAATCAGTGGGATATAGAAAATACTTCTGATAAAGCATTATTGGAATGGATCAAAAAGGGAGGTAAACTTATCGTCATGGACAATGCACTTGAACGTTTTGCCGATCACCCTTCTTTTGATTTGACAAAAAAAGAGCCTGAACCATTTAATACTACCCAAATAAATTACAGCGATCTAGAACGAAGTGAAATCAGCTATATGACAACAGGAAGTATTTTTGAAGTTAAGCTAGACCCAAGTCACCCTTTAAGCTTTGGTATTGAACGCTACTATACCTTAAAACTCAATGAAAAAGCCTATAATTTGCTCTCGAATCAATACAATCCTTTTACTTTAGGGTCAAAAGCGCAACCATTAGCTGGCTTTATCGGTCATAAAGCGATTAACAATCAGTCTCATTCTTTAGTGTTTGGTGTAGAGTCCAAAGGAAGAGGTATGCTAGTTTATTTTGTAGACAATGTCCTTTTTAGAGGATTTTGGTATTCGGGTAAGCTGGTCTTTTCAAATGCACTATTTTTCTTGTGAAAAATAAGGGCTATTGATTTAAAGGGATTCCAATCAAATCAAAATCTGTTGCAGCAGTGATTTTAACCTCTGTAAAGTCCCCTAATTTTAAATAATATTGGGCTGCATCAATTAATACTTCATTATCTACATCTGGAGAGTCCATAAAAGTCCTCCCTATATAATGGTTTCCTTCTTTTCTGTCTATTAAGCTGCGGTGTACTTGACCAATCAAGCTTTGATTGTGCTCCCATGAAATCTGAGCTTGTATTTCCATAATTTCATTGGAGCGCTTTTGTTTTATATCTAGGGGGACATCGTCTTTTAGATGATAAGCATGGGTGTTTTCTTCATGACTATAAGTAAAACAGCCCAGGCGCTCGAAACGCATAGACTTCACCCAATTTTTCAATGTTTCAAAATCTGCTTCTGTTTCACCGGGATAGCCTACGATAAGGGAAGTTCGTAGAACAATCCCTGGAACGCGTTCCCTAAATTTATGAAGTAAAGCAGTCGTTTTCGCTTGGGTAGTCCCTCTGCGCATTGATTTTAGAATCGGGTCGGCAATGTGCTGTAAAGGAATATCCAAATAATTGCATATTTTTTCCTCTTCACGCATTACCTCTAAAACTTCTTCTGGAAAACCCGTAGGAAAAGCATAATGCAACCGGATCCATTCGATACCTTCAATACTTACGAGTTCTTTTAACAAATCTGCAAGTCTTCGTTTTTTGTATAAATCCAAGCCGTAATAAGTAAGGTCCTGAGCGATTAATATAAGCTCTTTTACCCCTTCTTTAGCCAGTATTTTAGCCCGTTGGACAAGTGCTTCTATGGGTACAGATTTGTGTGTTCCTCGCATGAGTGGAATGGCGCAAAAAGAACAGGGTCGGTCACAACCCTCAGCTATTTTAAAATAGGCATAATGCTTTGGATTTGTTAAGATTCTTTCTCCCACGAGCTCATGTCGGTAGTCTGCTTTGAGTACTTTTAGTAGCTGGGGTAGATCAGTAGTCCCAAAATATTGATCCACTTGGGGGATTTCTTTTTCCAAATCAGGTTTATAGCGCTCACTCAAGCAACCTGTAACATAGACTTTATCAACTTCACCCGCTTCCTTTTTTTGAATTTGCTCTAATATGGTCGTAACAGACTCCTCTTTGGCATTGTCTATAAAACCACAGGTATTGATTACCACAATGTTTCCTTCCTCTTCATGAACTACTTCTTTGCCACTGGCCTTTAGTTGACCCATCAAAACCTCAGAATCATAAATATTTTTTGAGCATCCCAGCGTAATGACATTGATTTTATTTTTTTTGACGGATTTTGTTCTCATGAACTAATGGTATTGAGCAGGTAATTTTCTAGAGCGACTCAAACGCTCAAAAGCAGCACCCAGATTTAATAAGAGTTGCTCACTCCCCGAGGATGCTATAAAAGTGAGGTTTTTGGGCTCGCCAGAAGAAGTATAACCCATAGGGACACCTAAAGCTGGGTAATGGGCGGCGGCGGCATTTCGGGCAGAGTAATTATTAATTGATACAAAGGCATCTAAATTGTATTGCTGAAGTACTTCTTCAAAAAATGCTTTAGCTTCAAGCATGAGTTCTTTTTTTTCTTCTGAAAAATCCTTTTGCGTTCTGTTTTCTTCTGCAATTCTTTCGAAGATTTCTTGACCATAAGGAGCATGTAATAGTGAATCCTTTTGGTTAAAAGCAACAATATCCGCTATAGAATCTAATCCAAGCGCTGGGTGAGCAAAGGTGTTGAGATAATTAGGTAAGTCTGCACGCATATCGATATCAAGGAGTGTACGAAAGTTACTCAGTTTAATTTCGGGTGGGTCAAAAGGAATAATTTCAGCTCCATGGGCTTTCATAATTGCGAGCGCGTTCTGAAGCAAACTGTCTTTTTCAAAATTTCGGTTAACCCCTAAACGCTTGCCTTTTAAATGCGCCGTATCAAGCTGCTTATAGTCAATCGGGGGTGAGGCATAGCTATAAGGATCATTCTGATCCTCGCCGATAAGGGCGCTCATAAGTATGGCATTATCCAAAATATTTTTAGTCATTGGACCCGCAGTATCCATACTACTAGAAATTGGAATGACACCACTTCTACTTATGGCCCCTATAGTAGGTTTTAATCCAACTACACTGTTTTTCCCTGAAGGAGATAAAATAGACCCTGAAGTTTCAGAACCTATAGCAGCTACAGCATAATTTGCAGCTACAGCTACGCCACTCCCAGAGCTAGAACCACCTGTCTCAAAAGTTTTTCTTCCATAGGGATTTAGGGTCTGTCCCCCCATGGCACTGTAGCCTAAGGGACAAGCTTGACAAAAGTAATAGGCCCATTCACTCATATTTACTTTCCCTAATATTAGCGCCCCTTTACTTTTTAATTGTTTGACAAGAAAGGCATCTTCTGAGGGAAAGTTATTTTCAAGCGCAGCTGCTCCAGCTGTTGTTGCCATAGGCAAAGCGTCAATATTGTCTTTTAGGAGTATAGGCATCCCATAAAGGGGATGTGTATTACTTTTACTTCTTTGTGCATCTTTTTTACGTGCTTCCTTGAGCACATCAGGATTCAAATTGATAAGCGCGTTTAAATAGGTTGAGCGGTTGGTTTCAAAGTGGTAAATTCTATAGAGATAAAAAAGAACCAATGCTTCATAAGTCAGCTTTTTTTCAGCAATATGGTTTTGAATTGTGAGAATATCTTGCTCTAAAATCAATCCCTTTACAGCCTCGTGATCTGCTTGTGTATAGCGTGAAAGTGCTTTTTCAAAGGGACTAAAAAGAGAATTCCGATCTCGATGTTTTGACTGAATTCTCTTGTACCTCATTCGAGCAATGGGGTGTGTAGCGTTTGCTGCTAACTCTGGAGTCTCATCATAGGCTTCCCATTGCTTTAAAGGCTCACTCGGACTAAAACAACTTAAAAATGAAAGGCAGACAAAAAATAAGCTGCTTTTTTTCATGGCTTTGCGGGTAAAATTTGATTGAAAAAACGAATCACCTCATTTGCCACTTCTTCATAGCCTTCAGTAGAGAGCGAAGAGGTCATCACATGATCGCCAATATTTGGAAAGGCTATTTTTTGTTTTAAAGAATCTGGCGTACCCAGCTGATCAAACATTTTTAACATAGCTGGTACAGAAACGACTTTATCCTGAATCGAGTCATTTTTATAATAATAGCCCAAGAAAACGGGAATATTGACTTTTTGAAAAGTTGACTTGCGCATTTTGATGTCTAAGAATTTTTGCATTTGCGTTAACGCTTCAATCCGAGATTTGGTGGTCCAGTATTTTTTCTTTTCTTCTTTATCTGTCTGCATATAATGGTAATCGCCTCCTCTGACTAAACGTGCGATCTGCAATCCCCAAGGTTTGGATAATAGTTTTGCCTTGGGATCAAAAACCTCAATATTAGGGCTAAATAAAGCCAAAGCGGCAATCTTTGGATCTTCAGCCAATGCCAAAGTAAGGGCACCACCATGCGAAGTCCCTAATACAATAACCTTATCCCCCAGTTGTTTCGCTATTTCAAGGGCCTCTTTACCTGATTCCCAATATTCCTCGTTATTAAAATTCAACATGGGTTCTTCTTCTACCAATCCATGTCCAAATAATCGAGGGACATATAAATTGGCCTTTAGGGCTTGGGCAATTATTCGGTGGGCGGGATCACCCTCTTTTCCTGAAGCTGTATAGCCATGCAGATATACGACACTATAAGGTGTCTTTTGAGGAATAGAATCATAAAAAAATATTTTAGATTCATTATCAGGTTTAATATTTCCTAAGGCTGCTTCTTTTGTTTGAATCCAATCTTGAAGTGCGTCCAATTGGCTTGGAATATTCGGTTTGGAATTATTCAATTCGGGGTTCTCTACGCGGGGCCCTACGAGGTAGATTGCTCCCAAAATCAAAAAAATTATAGCTAGACCACGGATTATTTTCATAAACTTAAGATTGACTAAATAAAGTAGTAATAAAATTTTGCTTGTCGAAAGGCTGCAAATCTTCTAGTCCTTCTCCTACCCCGATATATTTTACTGGAATTTGAAATTGATCGGAAATACCAAGCAAAACGCCTCCTTTGGCAGTCCCATCTAATTTTGTAATGGCTAGACTGGTCACTTCAGTAGCTGCAGTAAATTGTTTAGCCTGCTCGAAAGCATTTTGGCCTGTTGACCCATCTAAAACTAGAAGTACTTCATGTGGGGCTTCAGGAATAATTTTATCCATAACACGCTTTACTTTAGAGAGCTCATTCATCAGGTTAATTTTATTGTGAAGCCTTCCTGCTGTATCAATAAAAACAAGATCAGCTCCTTGAGCCTTTGCTGACTGAAGTGTATCAAAAGCAACCGAAGCTGGATCACTTCCCATTTCTTGTCGAACCAGTGAAACTCCTACTCGATCTGCCCAAATTTGAAGTTGGTCTATGGCTCCCGCTCTAAAAGTATCGGCTGCTCCCAATAAGACTTTTTTTCCCTGTGACTTAAAAAAATGCGCTAATTTTCCCACAGTAGTTGTCTTTCCTACTCCATTCACACCAACCACCATCACCACATAGGGCTTATAGTGATCCAGCTCTTTTTGAGAGGAATCCGTTTCTGTTTCTGGCGATACGAGCAATTTCATGATTTCTTCTTGCAACATTTGCATAAGCTGATCATTTCCTAAGTATTTATCTTTTGCGATACGCGTCTCTAAAGCCTCAATAATTTTTAATGTCGTGGCAACTCCAACATCGGATTGAATAAGTACATCCTCTAACTCGTCCAGAAGATCATCGTCTATAGTAGTCTTCCCAACTAATGCAGTCCCTATTTTAGAAAAGAAGGATTTTTTTGTGCTTGCAAGTCCTTCCTCAAGTTTTTTTTGGTCTTTTTTTGAAAAAAAGGCTCTTAATTTTCCCATAACCGCTACGCATAAAAAAAGCTACCTAAAAGTAGCTTTTATATTTGATTTGGAAGATATTTTATTGCTTATCTAACCAACTATTTGCTAAATCTGGCGGTATAATGGTTTCTACAAAGCTATAGGAATTTCCTCCTTCTTTTTTAACCATTTTAATCGCTTTTGTTAAGCGCTTAGATCCTGATTGTAATGTTGCTACTGATTTCTTTGCCATGATTTACTTTATTTCTTTATGAACCGTCATTTTTTTCAAAATGGGGTTAAATTTTTTAATTTCAAGACGTTCAGGTGTATTTTTTTTATTCTTGGTCGTAATATAACGAGAAGTTCCTGCTTGTCCAGAATCTTTATGCTCTGTACACTCTAGTATTACTTGTACTCTATTTCCTTTTTTTGCCATGATTTAGCCTTTATAGGTTCCTTTTGCTCGTGCTTCTTTTAAAACCGCAGAAATACCTTTCTTATTGATGGTTTTTAAAGTCGCTGTAGAAACATTAAGTGTAATCCACTTTCCCTCCTCAGGAATAAAAAAACGTTTCTTGATAATATTTGCATCGAAACGACGCTTGGTACGGTTTAATGAAAAGGAAACATTATTCCCAAACATTACTCTTTTTCCGCTGATTTCACAAACTTTGGACATAATGGTCTTTTTAATGTGGGTGCAAATTTACTTTTTTTTATAGAGTATCAAAAATCTTTTAGCAAATAAATCTAGTTTTTATTGAATTCTTTAAAAACCAATTCAAGGGCTTTATTGACCGCTTTTTCTACGACCCGCTCTCTATGGTTTCCAAAAATAAATTGCTCACTTTGCACGCCTTCATCAGTGGCGATAGCAATCCATACAGTTCCAATTTCAGCTGTAGAATCACCTTTAGTGGGTCCTGCATTTCCAGTTGTTGCCACTGCTAGTGAACTTTTAAACTTATTTAATGCATTTAGCGCCATAGATTCAGCTACTTCTTGACTGACTACACTGTATTCATCGATAAGTTTCGGGGAGACTCCTAAAACTGAAGTTTTGGTTTCTGTTTGATAACTTACTATACCTCCTTTAAAATAAGCTGAGGCACCGGGAATCTTTGTCAATCGAGCGGCAATTCTTCCTCCCGTACAACTCTCCGCTATAGCCAATGTTTTCTTTTGTTGGGTGCACAGTGTTAAAATTTGTTCTTCTAAAGAGGTTTCTGATTCAAATCCTACAAAAATATCTTCAATTTGTGGCAAGAGCGCATCAAATGCAGCTTGCATTTCATGGTGCAATTGTTTGTTGTCTGCACCCTTTCCTGAGAGTCGCAATCTAACTTTTCCTAGATTTGGCAGGTAAGCCAATTTTAGGGATGGGGGTAATGCATTTTCCCAAGCAGCGATACGCTGTGCTATGGCACTTTCGCCTAGACCGTAAGTAATTGCAGTTTTATGCAAAATAAAAGGGGTCTCAAAATGGGATTGAAGTGCTGGGAGTACTTTGTCATTCATCAGAGCTTTCATTTCAAAAGGAACTCCTGGTAGTGAAATGACGAGCTGTTCTTTTTGTTGAAACCACATTCCAGAAGCAGTTCCATAATCATTTTTAAAAATTCTCGTTTTTGAAGGGAGTAAAGCCTGTTGCCTGTTTTCTTTAATTATGGGCGTATTTACATATTTAGCAAACAACTGTTCGATATGGTCCAAAATTTCATTGTTTTGGACAAGGGTGTCATTAAAATACGCACAAAGTGTATGTTTGGTAATATCGTCTTTTGTAGGACCTAATCCGCCTGTAATTAATGCAATTTCAGCTCTTTTTTTTGAAGCCTCTAAAGTTGAAATGATCGCTTCTTTTGTATCAGAGATACTCGTTATTTGAATAATTTCAATTCCAATTTTATTAAGTGCTTTTGACAGGAAAACAGCATTGGTATTCACTACCTGGCCGATTAATAATTCATCTCCAACTGTAATTAGCTCTGCCTTCATTTTATTTAACTTTCAATGAAAAGGCTTCTCTATTTTCTAGAAAGCCTACAAGATGGTCCCCTTCAGCAACAGGTCCCACACCAGCGGGCGTTCCCGTAAAAATGAGATCCCCTATCTTGAGGGTGAAAAACTGAGAACAATAGGCGATCAATTCATTTATTTTCCATAGCATCTGAGCTGTATTACCCTGTTGGACAGTCGTTCCGTTTTTATCAAGTCGGAAAGAAAGCGTATTAATATCTGAGAATTGGGTCTTTGAAAACCATTCTCCTACTAATGCAGATCCATCAAAAGCCTTTGCTTTTTCCCATGGTAAACCCTTTGCCTTCAATTCAGATTGTATGCTGCGAGCGGTAAAATCGATTCCTAAGCCAATTTGACTGTAATATTTGGAAGCAAAATTGGGTGCTATGTGTTTTCCTATTCGGTCAATCTTGACCATAACTTCTACTTCATAGTGGACTTCTTGAGTAAAATGAGGCAGGTAAAAAGCTTGTTTTTTTTGAAGCATACTCGTGTCTGGCTTGATAAATAAGACAGGTTCTTTGGGACGCTGGTTTTCTAATTCCTCAATATGGGCGGGATAATTCCTTCCTACACAAATTATTTTCACTGGCCCTTACGATTTAGTATTAAGTCCTTGTAATCGAATTTCGGTAAGGATTTTTTTGGTATAACGAGGAAAATCTGCATTTAAAACCCATCCAAAATAGCCGGGTTCAGTTTCTAAGATTGTCGTTACTTTTTTCCCTTTGTGCTTACCAAAGCCAAAGCATAATTCCCCAGCTTTATCATATACCAAAAACCCAGCAAAATCAGCCGTTTTTCTTCGGGTGCTAAATTTATTTAAGAAATCAATGGTCGGTTCTAAGTCGGAGTAGCGTTCTAACTGTGCCAAGAGTACATCGTGAGTCGCTTGGGTATCTGCGAGAGCGCTGTGTGCATATGTGAGTTCTTTACTACAATAAAATTTAAGCGCAGCTTCTAAAGTACGTGCCTCCATTTTATGGAAAATGGTTTGCACATCTACAGTTTTACAATTTTTAAAATCAAAAGGAATCTCTGCTCTTAATAACTCTTCTACAAGAAGCGGGATGTCAAAACGGTCTGAATTATAGCCTGCTAAATCACAGCCTTTGATAAAGCTGTAAATTTCATTAGAAAGTGCTTTGAAAGTGGGTTCGTTAGTCACCATCTCATCCGTGATTCCATGAACTTGAGAGGCCTCCTCTGGTATGGGTTGTTCGGGATTAATTCGCCATACTTTGTTTTCTTGTGAACCGTCAGGGTGCAGTTTTAATACTGCCATTTCCACAATTCGATCTTTCGAGATGGCTGTTCCAGTCGTTTCGAGATCAAAAAAACACAAGGGTTTTATTAAATTTAACTTCATGATAATATCATTTAAAAGGGCAAAGTTTCAGACCAATTTTCAAGGTATTCGGCTACTCTTTTCACAAAAAGACCTCCAGTGGCGCCATTGATAATTCGATGATCATAACTGTGCGATAAGATCATTTTTCGTCTAATACCAATAAAATCACCTTTTGGAGTTTCGATTACAGCAGGTGTCTTTCGAATAGCACCAATAGCCAGAATCCCAACTTGAGGTTGGTTAATAATCGGAGTCCCCATAAGCGAACCAAATTGACCGATATTGGTAAAGGTATAAGTGCCTCCTTTTACTTCCTCTGGATTCAATTGTCCTGCACGGGCTCTGGTAGCGAGATCATTGACCGCTTTTGCCAAGCCCACCAGATTCAGATGGTCTGCATTTTTTATTACTGGAACAATCAGATTACCGTCAGGTAAAGCAGTTGCCATTCCTAAATTAATGGCTTGTTTTCTAATAATTTTTTGTCCCTCAACACTACTATTGAGTGCTGGATAATCACGTAGTGCTTTGATAATCGCAGACATGAATAAGGGAGTAAAAGTCAATTTTTCATTTTCTCTTGCAAAAAACTTTTCTTTTACTTCTGCTCTCCAGTCCCACAAACGACTTACATCGACTTCTATAAAGGATTGTACATGAGCGGATGTTTTTAAACTTAACATCATGTGCTCAGCAATAAGTCCCTCCATTCGGGTCATCTCCCTAATTGGGTCACTAGCCTGATGAGGATTTGTATTTTGAATCGGAATTGATCCGCCAACTTGAGTTGAGGATATAGGTGCTGAGGTACGCTTCTCCAAGTAATTTAATAGGTCTCGCTTTGTGAGTCGTTGATCTTTACCAGTGCCTACTATCTTTTCTAGTTCTTCAAGAGGGATTCCTTCTTTTTTTGCAATATTTCGCACTAAGGGTGAATAAAAACGAGACCCCTCACTGATGGGGACTTGCGTAAGTGTAGTTGCTTTCTCAAGATCTTGTTCTAAAACTTTTGCTGTTTCTTCTAGAGGGGGTATTTCTTCTTCTTTTGCTTCAATTTCAATTGAAGGCTCTTCGGCGGTTTTTTCTTCAGGAATTTCAATCTCTGCCTCTTGCTCAACCGCTCCTTCAGTCTGAATTATAACTAAAGTTTCACCGACTTTTACAACTTCATTTTCATTAAAGCATTTTTCAACTAATATGCCCTCAACTTCTGAAGTCACATCAGTATCAACTTTGTCGGTTGCAATTTCCACGATAGGGTCATCCTGCTGTATTTTATCACCAATATCGAGTAACCATTTGGTGACTGTGGCTTCAGCTACACTTTCTCCCATTTTAGGAAGTTTAAGATGATAGAGTCCCATATTAAATTTTGTTTTGCAAAAGTATCAATTTAAAATGTTTTATTAGGTCTTGCAACTACCTAAAAAAAGCCTTTTTTAGCTTTTAGAAATAGAGGATTCAAAAGGCACACGGGCAAGGATAGAGCGCCCGAGTGTAACCTCGTCTGTATACTCTAATTCGTCTCCTATGGGTATCCCACGCGCAATCGTTGATGTTTTTACCCCCAGTGGAGAGAGCAATTTATAAATATAAAAGTTTGTGGTATCGGCCTCCATAGTCGCACTAAGTGCAAAAATAACTTCACTTATCTCAGTATGTTTTACTTTTTCAATCAGCGAATTAATCGTTAAGTCTTGAGGTCCAATCCCATCCATAGGTGAAATGATCCCTCCCAAGACATGGTATACCCCTCGATATTGACCTGTATTTTCGATCGCCATTACATCTCGAATATCTTCTACGATACAAACTACGTTTTTATCTCTTTTTGAACTGGCGCAAATTTCACATATTTCTGAATCTGAAAGATTGTGACATTGCGCGCAAAAAACAACCTCCGCTCTTAACTTTAGCAGTGCCTTACTCAAAGAATCTGTCTGTTCAAGGGGTTGCTTTAATAAGTGTAATGCCAAACGGAGTGCCGTTCGCTTTCCTATACCCGGAAGTTGGGCAATTTCTTGAACCGCATTTTCAAGCAATTTTGAAGAAAAATCCATTGTGTAAAATTACAAAAATTGGTTGATTTGAGTTTTGTATCTTCATGCCTAATTAGAGAAAAAATGATCAGTCCTTTTTTTATTTTGAGTTTGATAATCGGCTATTTTTTAGTGCTTTTAGCCATTGCTTTTTTTACTGGAAAAGAAGATTCGAATGAGAGTTTTTTCAAAGCAAATAGAAACTCTCCATGGTATTTAGTTGCCTTTGGAATGGTAGGTGCTTCACTATCTGGTGTAACATTTATCTCTGTCCCCGGTTGGGTTGAATCTTCTCAGTTTACCTATTTTCAGGTAGTCATGGGTTATCTCGTAGGATATTTTGTTGTCGCCTATTTACTCTTACCTGTTTACTATAAAAATAATGTCACTTCTATATACGAATACCTTGAAAGTCGCTTAGGCACAAATAGTCACCATGCTGGCGCTTTCTTCTTTTTTCTATCGCGTTTGCTTGGCGCGGCCTTCCGCCTTTTTTTGGTAGCCATCGTCTTACAGCAGTTTATCTTTGATGAATTAGGAGTCCCCTATGAGCTTACTGTAGTTTTATCCATTGTACTTATCTGGGTCTATACCCAAAAAGGCGGAATTAAAACGATCGTTTTTACTGACACTTTGCAAACGGGACTTATGATTGCTGCGGTGGTGCTTTCTATACTCTATATAAATGAAGCACTAAACTGGAATTTTTCTGAATTCTTGGCTTCCAGAGAACTTCTTAATTACAATCAAATTTGGGTAGCAGATACCTTACTTAGCAGAAATCATTTTTTGAAATCATTTATTGGAGGGGCTTTTGTTACGATTTGCATGACGGGTTTAGATCAGGACATGATGCAAAAAAACTTGAGCTGTAGAACCCTAAAAGACGCACAAAAGAATATGGTTGTATTCAGCTTTGTATTGGTTTTTGTTACTGCTTTATTCATGCTGTTGGGTGCTTTACTCTATATATACGCCCAAAGAGAAGGAATTGGAATCCCCTTAATGGAGGGGGAACCCAAATCAGATTTACTCTTTCCTGAAATTGCACTAAATGGTAATTTAGGTATTGCAGTGGCTGTTACCTTTATTCTGGGTCTTATTGCTGCAGCATACAGTAGTGCAGACAGCGCCCTGACTTCGTTAACCACTTCTTTCTGTGTTGACTTTCTAAAAATCTATCGTCGTACAGGATCTGAGCAAAAAAAATTAAGAAAAAGCATACACATTGCGATGAGTTTACTTTTAATTCTAGTTGTGATTGCCTTTAAATATATTTTGGATCGCAATGTTATTGATGGGCTGCTCACCGCTGCTGGATATACTTATGGGCCTCTTTTGGGCTTATTTGCTTTTGGTATTTTTACCAACTACCAAATTAAAGACCGCTATGTATGGATTGTTGTATTTAGTGTTTTGGGTATAGTCAGTATGCTTGGAAATCTTGACGCCTCAATACTGGGGGGCTATCAATTAGGATATGAGCTACTTCCGCTTAATGGGCTACTCACTTTTTTAGGTTTGGTATTGATTCGTAGAAAGTAATACGAGGGTACAAGAATTTTCCCATAATATCCCTGCTTTATCAAGCATTGTGGTAAACGCAGGATTTTCTGTACCCGGATTAAAAAGTACACGATGGGGGTGTAATTCAAGAATATAATCATAATAATCCGGCTGACGTTGGGGAGAGAGATAGAGGGATACCGTATGAATCCCACTCAATTTTTTAAAGGGTTCAATAAGGGGTATTGATCCAATTTTTCCTGGTTGAACTCCCATTGCCACAACTTGAATTTGATGTTTTTCGAGCAGAGATACAGCCTGATAAGCATAGCGCGCTGGTTTGGGAGAAGCCCCTAGGACTAGAGTCTTATAAGTCGTTACCATTGAATCATTACACTCCCCCAAGTGAATCCACTTCCAAAAGCAGCCAAAACGATTTTTGATCCCTCAGTCACTTTCCCTTCTTCCCAAGCTTCAGTCAAGGCAATAGGAATAGAGGCCGCTGTCGTATTTCCATAGCGCTGGATATTATTATAGACTTGATCCTCTCTGAGTCTAAATTTCTTTTGCACAAACTGCGTAATTCTCAAATTCGCTTGATGTGGAATTAGCAAACCAATCTGTTCCGCATTCCAACTTGTTTTTTCAAGCCCCTCTTGGATTACTTCAGCAAAACGCACTACCGCATTTTTAAAAACAAATTGACCATTCATATAGGGATAATAAGAAATGTCCTCTGGATCATTTAAGGCCATAATCTCGGGGACCCATCTACCCGTATTTGGTCCAATAAGAGACAGTTCTTCAGCATACTTCCCCTGAGAATAGAGGTGAGAGGATAGGATGCCCTCACTTGGATTGGTTGTCCTACTAATTACTACCGCTCCTGCACCATCGCCAAAAATGACAGAAATATTTCTTCCTCTAGTCGTCATATCAAGTCCTCCAGAGTGGTATTCTGAGCCGATTACCAAAATATTTTGATACATGCCTGTTTTTATAAACTGATCGGCTGTGGCTACAGCATAGACAAAGCCAGAACATTGCATACGAATATCCATAGCGGGGCAATTTGGAATATCAAGCGCTTCCTGAACCAAAACACCCGAACCTGGAAAATAGTAATCGGGACTTAAAGTGGCAAAAAGAATAAAGTCAATCTCTTTCGGCTCTAAACCTGCACGCGCTATGGCAATACGTGCCGCTTTGACGCCCATCACAGAGGTACTGTTTCCATCCCCTTTTACGATGTGCCTTCGCTCTTTTATTCCTGTTCGTTCTTGAATCCATTCATCAGAAGTCTCCATGATTTTCTCAAGATCGGCATTGGTTACAATATTTTCAGGAAGGTACTTTCCTACCCCCGTAATTTTGGAATTATACATGTACTAAATTTTATTGAATTTAGTGAATTCTCCTTGGGTTTGAAAATGACCAGTCAAGTAGATTCTAAATTCTTCTGTTTTAATTTTTGCCCTCAGATCATAGAGCAGATGATAAAGCCCAAAAAATGTTCTATTCATATAGATAAAATGTTTTGACCCTCTATTTCCATTCATTTGTCGAAGCTGCGCATCTTTTGTAAAAGATTTTGAGAGCTGTGTAATGGCTTCCCAAAAGTCAGGATCTGAAAAATCAAATTCTGAACCGTGAAAAGGAAGCGTAAATAGACGCATCATTTTCTGAAAAAGAGTGGTAAAATATTGTTCCTCTTCGGGGGTATCTGTAGGGAGAAGAATCTCAAGCTGACGGAGTAAACGGTCAAAGAATTCCTTATTTTCAATATTCTCTTTTTTTGAAAGTTCAAAATAAGGGGTATAAAACTCATCAGGAATCGATTTAATACATCCAAAATCTATAGCGATAAGTCGCTCCTGATTATCAACTAGAAAGTTTCCTGGATGCGGGTCTGCTTGAACTTGTTTGAGCCCGTGAATTTGAAACATATAAAAATCCCAGAGAGTCTGTCCCAGTTTATTTCTAGTTTTTTGAGTTAAATCTTGAGTAGTATATTCTGAAAGGTGTTGGCCCTCCATCCAGTCCATAGCTAAGGTTCTTTGTGTCGTGAACTCTGGGTAATAATGTGGGAAGCATAGATTAGGAAGCTGACTCGCCGCTTGTGAAATAAATTGACTGTTTTTTAACTCCTGGAGATAGTCAGTCTCTTCTAAGAGTTTTTCTTCCACTTCTTTAAAATAACGATCGGTATCTTTCCCTTTTAAATTAAACATGCTCAGGGCAATCGGCTTCACCAAAGCCAAATCTGAGCTAATACTATTTGAAACCCCTGGATATTGGATTTTAATGGCGAGTTGTTTTCCCTTTTTTTCCGCACGATGAACTTGGCCAATACTTGCTGCATTCAAAGCGTTATAAGAAAATGAATCAAAAACAGCTTCAGGATCACGGCCCAAATACTTACGAATGGTTTTTTTGACCAGTGCTGCTGAAAGAGGTGGAACAGAAAATTGAGCCAAACCAAATTGCTCGACATAAGCCTGAGGCAATAGATTCTTTTCCATGCTGAGCATTTGAGCCACTTTAAGGGCACTGCCTTTCAATTCTTTTAAACCGTCATAAATGTCCTTCGCATTATTTTCATCTAACTTGGACTTGTCATTATTGCCGGTAAGAATTTTTTCTCCGTAATATCGAATATAATTTCCCCCTATTTTCGCTCCCGTAGTAACAAGTTTAGAGGCACGTTCTATTTTTTTGGTTGGGATTGAATCTAAGGTCTTCAATTAAACCAAATTAAATTTTTCCTTCCAAAGAAATTTTCCAAAATCTATGACACTGTCAACAGGCGTACTGTCAAATAAATCAAAAACAGTACGTACTGACTTTTCAATCGCCATATCTGTTTTTTCAAAACCAGATGAGGTATCCTCTATCCAAAATTTGAGTAAAAAAATAAATTGTAACCAGGCTCCTTCAGCAAATACCGCCTCTGGGTGTTGACTTAATTTTGATTGTTTTAAAGCATTTCCGTCCTGAATGAGTACTGTAATAAACTCTTTAAACGCATGACGCAACGACTTAAGTGTGGCTATTTTTTCAAGGGGTGTTTTTTGCTTATTTAATGCAAATAAAACATAGCTTCGATTCAGCAATAACACCTCAAAAAAAGTAAAGTAAAAAGAGAGTAGTTTTTCTTTGGATGTTTTAGACTGGTATCCTTTTTCTTTTTGGATTAGGTCAATTGCATTATCAAAAAACTGAGTAAAAATTTGGGCCTTTAACTGATCTAATGATCCAAAGTGGGCATAAAACGCGGACTCTTCAATTTTGAGCTCTTTACAGAATCGGTATACGGACTGTGGCTCTTTTTCATGCTCTAAAACGGAATTCATGTAGTACTCTAGTATCTTCTGCTGCATCCTCAATACTGTTTTAAAAGAATAAATACAAATATAGATTGTTAATTTTTTCTAGCAAACAACTAAACAAGGATATTCCTTCTTTGGAGAATGTCATCTTGTCATAAATTCAATCGTGGTATTTTTTTTGTCATAAATAGTTAAAATATTTTTTAAAATGAGTAAAGGAAAAATCAATGTAGCGGTAGAAAATATTTTCCCGCTAATCAAAAAATTTCTCTATAGTGATCATGAAATTTTCTTGAGAGAATTAATTTCAAATGCAACAGATGCCACTACTAAACTCTCACACTTGAGCAGTTTAGGAGAAGTAAAAGGAGATTTAGGTGATTTAACGATAGAAGTAAAAGTTGATAAAAAGGGAAAAAAACTTCACCTGATAGACAAAGGAATAGGAATGACCCAAGAAGAGGTGCAAAAATACATCAATGAGGTAGCCTTTTCAGGTGCAGAAGAGTTTTTAGAACAATATAAAGATACGGCTAAAGACAGTGGTATTATTGGTCATTTTGGTTTGGGCTTCTATTCTGCTTTTATGGTAGCTAAGAAAGTAGAAATTATCACCAAATCATTCAAAGAAGAGCCCGCAGCCCATTGGACTTGTGATGGATCTCCAGAATACAGTTTGGTTCGCGCAGAGAAAGCTGAGCGTGGTACTGAAATTATTCTTCATATAGACAAAGACTCTAAAGAGTTTTTAGAAGAAACGCGCATCTCAGAATTATTGACCAAATACAATAAATTCATGCCTGTCCCCATCAAATTTGGGACAAAAGAAGAAACACTACCCCTCCCCAAAGACGCGCCAGAAGATGCTAAACCTGAGACCCAAACTGTAGATAATATTATCAATAATCCCAATCCAGCATGGACAAAAAAACCAGCAGATCTAGAAGAAGAGGATTATAAAAAATTCTACAGAGAGCTTTACCCCATGCAATTTGAAGAGCCGCTTTTCAATATTCACTTAAATGTAGACTATCCTTTTAATCTTACAGGCGTACTTTATTTCCCTAAATTGAATAACGATCTTAATATTCAAAAAGACCGTATTCAACTCTATCAAAACCAAGTTTTTGTTACCGATAATGTAGAAGGAATTGTACCTGAATTTTTAACGCTTTTAAGGGGCGTAATTGATTCACCAGATATCCCACTAAATGTATCCAGAAGCTACTTACAAGCGGATGGCGCGGTAAAAAAAATAAGCAGTTATATTACGCGAAAAGTAGCAGATAAACTCAGTAGTCTTTTCAAAAAAGATCGTAAGAGTTTTGAAGAAAAATGGAATGACATAAAAGTCGTTATCGAATATGGAATGCTCAGTGAGGATAAATTTTTTGAAAAAGCAGAAAAATTTGCTTTGTATCCTACTACAAACGGTGAATATTACACTTTTGATGAACTGAGTGAGGCAATTAAAGACCTTCAAACAGATAAAGACGGAAAATTAGTAATTCTTTATGCTTCAGATACAGACAAACAACACAGCTATATTGAACAAGCAAAAAGCAAGGGTTATACCGTTTTACTTCTTGATTCACCCATCATCGGCCACCTAATTCAAAAATTAGAGGGTAGTAAAGAAAATATCACCTTTTCAAGAGTTGATGGAGATACTTTAGAAAACTTAATTAGAAAAGAGGAAAGTTCGGTTTCCAAACTTTCTGATGATGAAAAAGAAGAATTAAAACCAATGATTGAAAGTGTAGTCACAGACAGTGGCTATACTGTTCAATTAGAACCGATGGACAGTCAAACATTGCCTTTTGTATTAACCCAGCCAGAGTTTATGCGCAGAATGAAAGAAATGCAGCAAACTGGTGGAGGGGGTATGATGGGGAATATGCCCGATATGTTTAATCTAGTAGTCAATACCAATCATGAACTCGTGGGTCAAATTTTGCATACCAAAACCACAAAAAAACGGGAGCGGTTAATACTGCAAGCACTTGATTTAGCAAAGCTTTCTCAAAACCAGCTAAAAGGGGAAGCCCTTACTCAGTTTATCAAACGCAGTGTTGAAATGATTAAATAAAAAACTACCGCTCATTTTTTGAGCGGTTTTTTTTTATCTTCACTGGGCTATGGAAATTCTAGAATTACCTGATCAGGGTGCCCCCTTTGAGCTGCCCGATGCGCGACTTCGTCTCTTCAAAAATTTTTTTGATAAAAAAGAAGCGGCACACTATTATAACACTTTTTTAACTCAAATTCCCTGGCAACAAGACCCCATTACTGTCTTTGGTAAAACTTACCCACAGCCCCGACTTACCGCACTCCACGCAGTTAATGGTAACTCTTATTCCTACTCTGGCATTCTGATGCGGCCCCATAAAATGACCCCTGAATTAGAAGAAATAGCCAGTCGTATTACATCTCATAGCCCTGTACAATTTACTACTGTACTGCTCAATTTGTATCGAAATGGGAGTGACAGTAATGGTTGGCATGCTGATAATGAAAAAGAACTGGGTAAAAATCCAGTCATTGCCTCTGTCAGTTTTGGGGCTTCTCGTTTTTTTCATTTAAAACACCGCACAATAAAAGAGCTGCGTTATAAAATAAAACTTGAGTCGGGAAGCCTTCTTTTTATGGAAGGAACCACCCAAGAAAAATGGTTACACCAACTTCCCAAAACTGCGAAGCCAATCGCCCCGAGGATTAATTTAACTTTCCGTAAAATTATTTGAACTTTCTACATAAACTAGAAACTTCCCTACCCAGGGCAGTCTTCAAATCCTTCTCCAAATTAAACCTTTAATCATAAATAGCATCTAATTAGTTATTAGTAATTTTGCGCTGAAAAAAAACACCTTGAGATTGAAAAGCTTTACTTTCATAGCTAAATGCTGCCTCTTCTTTTATTCAATATTTATCTACGGACAAGCTGAAAATAAAGAAGTTCTTGTCTCCTCTGTATCAGGGGCCATTACCATCGATGGGAGTGGTATCGAACCTCAATGGCAAAAAGCCTCTTGGCAATCAGATTTTTGGATGTGGCGACCTACAGACTCGCTTGCTGCTCAAAAGCAAACCCGCTTCAAAATTATCAGAGATGAAAATTACCTCTATTTATTGGTTGAGTTAGAAACAAATGGGACTAATTTTACTACACCCAATTTAAAACGCGATTTCAGCACTTTTGGAGCTGATTATCTAACCCTACTTTTTGATACCTTTAGCGATGCCACTAATGCTTTTTCATTTACTACAAATCCACTGGGATTAAAATCTGACGGTCTCATTTCGGGAGGAAATCAAGATTATAGAAACAGTAGAAATTTCGCCTGGGACACCAAATGGAATGTAGAAACAAAAATTGAGGAAACCCGTTATACCGCTGAATTTAAAATCCCCTTTAGCTCTCTCTTCTACGATAATAAGAATACTGCATGGCGTTTTAATATCTACAGAAGAAATACACAAGGAAATGAACACAGCATTTGGATTCGCACGCCCCAAAACCAACTTATTGGAAATCTTGCGTTTATGGGAAAGATGGTTTTTGAAAAACCTTTAAAAAAGGCAAGAAATCCTATTTCTATCATTCCTTATCTGAGTGGATTCCGTCAGCAAGATTTTATACTAAATGAAAAAAATAGTGCATCAGGATTTGGAGGTGATGCTAAAATCCCAATTGGAAATGCACTTAATCTCGACCTCACTTTTAATCCAGATTTTTCTCAGGTTGAAGCAGACGATCAAGTAGTTAACTTAACCCGATTTGCCATCTCCTTACCTGAAAAAAGACAGTTTTTTACCCAAAATGATGACCTCTTTAAAGATTTTGGTGCCAATCGCGATGTGATTCCCTTTTTTTCCAGAAGGATTGGTGTTGCTCAAGATTTAGAAGGCAATACGATAGAAAATAAAATAATCGCTGGAGGAAGATTAAGCGGTAAATTAAATTCTAATTTGCGTATCGGATTTTTAAATATCCTTACCGAGGCAGATGAAAGAAATGAAATTCCTTCAAACCTCAATACCGTATTTACGTTACGACAAAAAGTATTTGACCGCTCCAATATTAGTTTCTTTTTTATTGATCGAAGAACAACAGATGATTATGAATTTGTCAGTAAAGAAGAAAAAAAGAACAGTGTCACGGGACTAGAATACAATTTAGCCTCACCGGATAGTAAGTGGGTAGGAAGGGCTTTTTTACATAAATCATTTACTGAGGGGCTCTCAGGGGATGACGTCATTGCAGGAATGAATGTAGAGCGCAATACATTACGACATCGCGCTTCTTTGGAGCTTATCCATGGAGGAGCAGATTTTAGGTCTGATTTAGGTTTTTTTAGAAGAACAGGGTTTGTAAAGTTCAGCCCGGCATATACCTACAGACTCTATCCTAAAAACACAAATGTGATCAATTACGATTTTAGCCAACGTAGCTTTTTAATTTTAAATCCCGTTTTAGATTATCAATTGACTGAACGCTGGCTTGTATCCACAGTAAGAAAGCGTTATTTAGACAATACCAGTTTGGAATTCCAATTTACCAATCGTTACGATTATCTATTTAGCGATTTTGATCCTACAAGAAGCGAGGAAGGTGAACCACTTCCAGCAGATACGGCTTACACTTTTTCAGAATATGGAATCTCCTATCGTTCAGATCAGCGCAAAGCATTTAATTTTAATACAGAAGTAAAATACGGTAGCTTTTATAACGGAACGAAATTTACTATTGAAAATGAGCTCAACTGGAGAGCACAACCCATTTTTAATGCCAGTATGATTGTAAACTTCAATGCGATTCGATTACCAGACCCCTACCCTTCAAAAAATATTTGGTTGATCAGTCCAAAGCTTGATTTTACCTTTACCAAAACACTTTTTTGGACTTCTTTTATCCAATACAACTCACAGGGAGAAAATTTGGGTATAAACTCCAGACTCCAATGGCGTTTTGCGCCCCTATCTGATTTATTTATTGTCTATAACGATAATTACATCAGTACTGACAATTTTTCACCAAGATATCGTAGTTTTAACCTCAAATTGACTTACTGGTTAAATATATAAAATAATGGCTACACGAAAAACTTTACTTCTCCCACTCATTTTGGGGCTATTACTTATGAGTTGTCAACCTACAAAGACAAATTCAGAAGGGACGCTCATGATTGTCAAAGGACAAATTGAGGGATTAAGAAAGGGAAAATTATATTTACAAAAAATAGAGGATTCCCTACTAGTAAGTGTAGATTCTACTTTAATCAATGGCATTTCGGAATTTGAATTTCGAACCCCCTTAGAAACTCCTGAAATTTTTTATCTCTATCTCGATAAAGAAGACGGTGACAGTCTCAATGATCGCATTTTATTTTTTGGAGAAAAAGGAACTATAGAGATTAATACCTTGCTCAAAACTTTTGAGAGCAGTGCTCAAATTTCGGGGTCTGAAAATCAAGAATTGCTGCAAGAGTATCTATCATTTAATCGAAAATTTAATGATCAAAATTTAGATTTAATGAAAGGGTACTATGAAGCGCAAATGGAGCAAAATTCAAAACGCATCGATTCTTTTCAAACTAAAATGGATAATTTGGTAAAAAGGAGATACTTGTATACCATTAATTTTGCGGCTAAGCATACAGATAAAAATATTGCTCCTTATTTGGCACTTACCCAAGTATACGATGCAAATTTGGCTTTATTAGATTCTATAGCCGTAAAAATGACGCCTGAAGTGAGCGCGTCTAAATACGGTAAAGAATTTATCGACTTTATAGAAAAAAGAAGAGCCGAGGAAAATTAGAGCTTAGCGGATTTTGTCAATAATCCGTGAATTATTTTCTTTTTCGCTTCTTGAATACCTTTGAATTGTTTTTTCAGATTTTCAGTCGTGCTCACAGCATTAATTTTTTGAATCAATTCATCAAAACCCTGAATGGCTTCCTCAATTAGTTTTTCACTTTTAGATAGATCGGCCTGAGGATTGGATAATTCCCAAAGGTAAATATCTTCGATAATTGCACCAATATCATTATTGATGTCTTTTTTTAATTGTTTTATGCTTGGCATCGTGGTAAATATGTTAAACTAATTTATTAATTTATTTAATATTTTTAATAAAAAATTAAACGAAAAATTCTTTTCTTCAAATTAACCCGAAAAAGTCACATAATTTCTTGGGGTCTCATAGAGTGTAATCTTTAACGCTATGGCACTATCAAAATGAGGTTTAAGCCAATTATAGATTACCACTGCCATATTTTCTGCAGTAGGAATTAAATTTTCAAATTCCGCAACCTCTTCATTCAAATTTTTATGATCCATTTTATCCTCAACCTCTGCTTTTATTATCTCTTTTAAAATTTTCATGTCTATAACATAGCCTGTCTGAGGATCAATCTGCCCCGTTATATGTACAATTAATTCATAATTGTGGCCATGGTAGTACGGATTTGCACATTTACCAAATACAGACTTATTTTGATCCTCCGACCAGTCTTTTCTATACAACCGATGTGCAGCATTAAAATGTGCTTTTCTACTTACCGTAACTTTCATTGGATTTGTTTGATATGGTTATAAAAACGGTCAAAAATAATCGTAAACCAAACAGTGTAGTTTTCTGGGTTTCTTGATAGGTCTTGCGCCAGCTCTTCTAAAGACATCCATTTCCAAGCCGCTACCTCCTCAGGATTTACTTCAGGCTCTGCGTCAAAATAGCCTACCATAACATGGTCGAGCTCATGCTCTGTAAGCCCATTATCAAAGGGGGCTTTATAGATAAAACTAAATAATTCTTGCAAGGGCACACTGAAGCCCATCTCTTCTCTGAGGCGTCTTTTACCAGCCTCAATATTGGTTTCATCTATACGCTGATGGCTGCAGCAAGTATTTGTCCAAAGACCTGGCGAATGGTATTTGTGCAAAGCGCGCTGTTGGAGCATTAATTCTCCTTTTTGATTGAGAATAAAAACTGAAAAAGCACGGTGCAAAACCGCTTTTTCATGGGCCTCCATCTTTGGCATTGTCCCCAAAGGAGTATCCGAAGTATCAACTAAAATTACTTTTTCCTCTTTCATGCTTCTCAAAATTACCCATATTTTTTTCAAAAACCTATTCTGAAATAGTTTCGGGTCGGCTATTAATTAAATACTTTTGTGAAAATTTATCGCTATGGGATTTTTAGAGGAAATTAAACGCCGAAGAACATTTGGAATTATTTCTCACCCGGATGCTGGAAAAACCACTTTGACAGAAAAGCTGCTACTTTTTGGTGGAGCAATTCAAGAAGCCGGTGCCGTTAAGTCGAATAAAATTAAAAAAACGGCTACCAGTGATTTTATGGAAATAGAAAGACAAAGAGGAATCTCTGTAGCGACCTCTGTGCTTGCCTTTCATTACCAAGACAAAAAAATTAATATTCTAGATACGCCCGGGCATAAAGATTTTGCTGAAGACACCTTTCGAACCCTAACTGCTGTAGACAGTGTAATTGTGGTTATAGATGTTGCCAAAGGTGTCGAAGAACAAACAGAGAAGCTAGTAGAAGTTTGTCGGATGCGCAATATCCCTATGATGGTGTTTATTAATAAGCTCGATCGAGAAGGAAAAGATGCTTTTGACTTATTAGATGAAGTTGAGCAAAAACTGGGGCTAAAAGTAACGCCGCTGTCATTACCGATCGGGATGGGGTATACCTTTAAAGGGATCTATAATATTTGGGAAAATAATATTCAATTATTTGAGGGGGAAAAAAAACAAACCATTGGAAAGAAAATTCATTTTCAGTTTCTTGAGGACCCCAAACTGCAAGCAGCAATTGGCGCCCCTTCCTTACAGAATTTAAAAGAAGAATTAGAACTTATACAAGGTGTTTATCCAAAATTCAATAGAGAATCTTATTTAAAGGGGGGCCTTCAGCCTGTTTTGTTTGGCTCTGCACTTAATAATTTTGGAGTTGAGGAGCTTCTAAATTGCTTTGTAGCAATTGCCCCAGAACCGCTTCCTAAGGACGCTGAGGAGCGCCTTATAGAACCAAAGGAAGCAGACTTTAGTGGTTTTGTTTTTAAAATCCATGCAAATATGGACCCCAATCATCGGGATCGCCTAGCTTTTGTAAAAGTTGTCTCGGGTACTTTTAAAAGGAATAATCCCTATTTACATGTTCGTCTTAATAAAAAAATTAAGTTCGCTGCACCTAATACTTTTTTTGCGGAGCGAAAAGAAATTGTTGACACCTCTTATCCTGGTGATATTGTAGGACTTCATGATACCGGTAATTTTAAAATTGGGGATACACTCACTGCAGGTGAAGTGTTACATTTCAAAGGTATTCCAAGTTTTTCGCCAGAGCATTTTCGCTATATCAATAATAACGACCCTTTAAAATCAAAACAACTGGCTAAAGGAATTGATCAGCTGATGGATGAAGGTGTGGCTCAATTATTTATTCTTAACCTTAACGGAAGAAAGGTGATAGGAACTGTGGGGGCGCTCCAATTTGAAGTTATTCAATACCGCTTACTCCACGAGTATGGAGCTCAGTGTGGCTATGAAAACCTGAATGTATTCAAGGCCTGTTGGATAGAAGCAGAAGAAAAAAATGAGGACTTTAAAGAATTTAAGCGCATCAAACAAAAATTCTTGGCCCATGACAAGAGTGGAAAACTTGTATTTTTAGCAGATTCTGCTTTTTCTCTTCAAATGGCTCAAGAACAGTATCCCGACCTAAAGTTCCATTTTACTTCTGAATTTTAAAAAAAAACCCTCAAAAATGAGGGTGTTTTTTTTTAAGCTTCGCCCGTAGGTCCAAAATTTAATGGAATAGGCGGAGGTTCATTTGTTTCTATAGTCCCATGCGCGTTTTCAAAACGGTTGATATTGTCTCCCAGTGCTTTTTGAAAGCGTTTGGCGTGCTCTGGTGTCAATATTACTCGAGACTTTACTCTTGCTTTGGGAGCCCCCGGCATGACGGTAACAAAGTCAACAATAAACTCAGAGGCGGAGTGGTTAATTATCGCCAAATTAGAGTATACCCCATCTGCAACACTTTCATCAAGTGCAATATTTAATTGCTTCTGCTTTGGGTCTTTGTTGTCACTCATGTCTAGAAACTAATTTCCTCTTCTTCTTGATCAATAAGAAGACTTTTATATTCTTCTTTAGAGCCTACAATAATATCATTGTAATCTCTAAGACCTGTACCTGCAGGTATCTTATGTCCAACAATTACATTCTCTTTTAATCCCTCAAGGAAATCTACTTTACCATTTACAGCTGCTTCATTTAATACTTTCGTGGTTTCTTGGAAAGAAGCCGCAGAAATAAATGATTTTGTTTGTAATGATGCACGGGTAATTCCTTGTAATTCAGGAGTAGCCGTAGCAGGTGTGGCATCTCTGGCAACAATTAAGGCTTTCCCCTCTCTTGTTAAAAGTGAATTTTCGTCACGTAATTGGCGAGAGGAAATAATTTGCCCTTGTTTAACGTTTTCAGAGTCTCCCGTTTCTTCAACGATTTTCATACCATAAAGGTTGTCATTTTCTTTGATAAAGTCCTTACGGAAAACGAGTTGATTTTCTAGGAAAATAGAATCTCCTGGATCAAGGATTCGTACTTTACGCATCATCTGACGAACTACAACTTCAAAGTGTTTGTCATTGATTTTTACTCCTTGTAGACGGTAAACTTCTTGAATTTCGTTAACTAAATACTGCTGAACTGCTGAGGGTCCCTTAATTTTAAGAATATCAGCAGGGGTTATAGAACCATCTGATAAAGGCATTCCTGCTTTTACAAAGTCATTTTCTTGTACTAAAATCTGATTAGAAAGTTTGACTAAGTATTTTTTGATATCGCCGAATTTGGACTCGACAATAATCTCACGATTACCTCTTTTTATCTTACCAAATGACACTACACCATCAATTTCGGAAACTACAGCAGGATTTGAAGGATTACGGGCTTCAAAAAGCTCGGTAACTCTAGGTAAACCTCCTGTAATATCTCCTGATTTCGCTGATTTACGCGGAATCTTAACGAGTACTTTTCCTTCCTCTATTTGCTCGCCTTCATTTACAATTAGATGCGCGCCAACAGGCAAGTTATAAGAACGTAAAATTGTTCCTTTTTTATCGGCTATTGAAAGGGTCGGAATTAATTTTTTATTTCTTGATTCAGAAATTACTTTTTCCTGGAATCCAGTTTGTTCATCAATTTCTACCTGATAAGTAAGTCCTTGCTCTATATTTTCGTAAACAATTTTACCTGTAAATTCAGAAACAATCACTCCATTAAATGGATCCCAAGTACAGATTACTGTATCCTTTTTAATCTTAGCTCCATTTTTGATATGGAGAGAAGATCCATAAGGGATATTATTTGTACTGAGTACACTTTTTGTTTTACTATCAATAATTTTAATCTCTGAAGTTCTAGAAATTACAATCTCTGCACCCTGACCTTCGGCATCTTTACCTTTTACCGTTTTGAGATCTTCGATTTCAGCGGTACCGTCAAACTTAGTGACTAATTTATTCTCTTCAGAAATATTACCCGCTACACCCCCTACGTGGAATGTTCTTAATGTTAACTGTGTACCTGGCTCTCCAATAGATTGAGCGGCTATTACACCCACAGCTTCCCCTCGTTGGACCATTTTTCCTGTAGCAAGGTTTCTACCGTAGCATTTTGCACAAATACCCTGTTCAGCTGCACAGGTTAGCGGAGAACGAACTTCAACTGTTTCAATAGGAGTAGGCTCTATTAAAGCAATATGAGCTTCTTTTATTTCTTCACCTGCTGATGCAATGATTTCATTAGATCGAGGATCAACTATATCATGAAGCACGACACGACCGAGTATTCGATCACCGAGTGTTTCAACAATCTCTTCATTTTTCTTCAGCGCAGTAACTTCTACCCCTCTCAATGTCTGACAATCTTCAATATTCACAATAACATCTTGAGATACATCGTGCAGACGTCGAGTCAGGTATCCAGCATCTGCTGTTTTAAGCGCAGTATCTGCCAATCCTTTTCGGGCACCGTGTGTAGAAATAAAATACTCTAAAATAGATAGCCCTTCTTTAAAGTTAGATAGAATGGGGTTTTCAATAATTTCTCCTCCACCTACATTCGATTTTTTAGGCTTAGCCATTAATCCACGCATACCTGTTAATTGGCGAATTTGCTCTTTGGATCCTCGTGCACCAGAATCTAACATCATATATACAGAGTTAAATCCTTGCTGATCTTCACTGATACGTTTCATCGCTAACTCAGTTAGCTTCGCATTGGTTGAAGTCCAAACATCAATAACTTGATTATAGCGCTCGTTATTGGTAATTAATCCCATATTGTAATTCCCCATTACGGCGTCTACCTGGGTATTAGCCTCCTCAATCATAGAAGTTTTTTCTGGAGGAATAATAATATCTCCTAAGCTGAAGGACAGTCCTCCTTTAAAGGCAAAACCATATCCCATCTCTTTAATATTATCTAAAAATTCGGCAGTTTCAGGAACGCTCGTTACTTTTAGAATATCTCCAATAATTTCGCGCAGGTTTTTCTTGGTCAATACGGTATTAAAAAATCCAGCTGCTTCAGGTACTACTTCATTAAAGAGTACACGTCCCACAGTGGTTTCAATAATTTGATTGACTAACTCTCCCTTCTCATTAAAGTCTTTCGTTCTAATTTTGATGATGGCATTTAGCGCCACACGGCCTTCATTCAAAGCGATATGTACTTCTTCAGTCGAATAAAAAGTCAGTCCCTCTCCTTTTACTTTGTGTTGAGGAGTAGATTTTCTGGCCTTGGTCATATAATACAGTCCCAAGACCATGTCTTGTGAAGGTACTGTTATTGGAGAACCATTAGCAGGGTTTAAGATAGAGTGAGAAGCTAACATCAATAATTGCGCTTCTAAAATAGCCTCAGGACCCAGCGGTAGGTGGACAGCCATTTGATCACCATCAAAATCTGCATTAAATGCGGTACAGACAAGGGGGTGTAATTGGATGGCTTTACCTTCAATCAATTTAGGTTGAAAAGCTTGAATTCCAAGACGGTGAAGTGTGGGGGCCCTATTTAATAGTACAGGGTGGCCTTTTAATACATTTTCTAGTATGTCCCAAACAACCGGTTCTTTACGGTCTATAATTTTCTTGGCTGATTTTACTGTCTTTACGATCCCTCTTTCGATTATTTTACGAATAATAAAGGGTTTATAAAGCTCTGCAGCCATTCCTTTAGGTAAGCCACATTCGTATAATTTTAATTCCGGTCCGACAACAATTACAGAACGTGCTGAATAATCTACACGTTTTCCTAGTAAGTTCTGACGGAAGCGTCCTTGTTTTCCTTTGAGTGAATCTGAAAGAGATTTTAAAGGACGGTTAGAATCTGTTTTGACAGCAGATGATTTGCGCGTATTGTCAAATAAAGAATCTACTGATTCTTGCAGCATTCGTTTTTCATTTCTCAAAATCACTTCTGGCGCTTTAATCTCTACTAAGCGCTTTAGTCGATTATTTCGAATAATCACTCTACGGTATAGATCGTTTAAATCTGAAGTAGCAAAACGTCCTCCATCAAGAGGAACAAGCGGTCTTAATTCAGGTGGGATTACAGGGATCACCTTCATTATCATCCACTCAGGTAAATTTTCACCTCTTTCATTTGCTTCACGAAAAGCCTCAACTACTTGCAGACGCTTTAGGGCCTCTGTTTTTCTTTGCTTAGAGGTTTCATTATTCGCTTTATGTCTCAGTTCATAGGAAAGTGCTTCCAAATCGATACGAGAGAGTAATTCAATCAGACATTCCGCACCCATTTTAGCAATAAACTTGTCTGGATCATCGTCTTCTTTATATTGGTTTTCAGGTGGGAGTTGCTCCATCACATTGAGGTATTCTTCCTCGGTGAGGAAGTCCATGGGTTGTAAAGATTCTCCTTCTTCATTTTTTGCTATACCCGGCTGAATGACTACATAACGTTCATAGTAGATAATCATGTCCAGTTTCTTTGAAGGTAAGCCAAGTAGATAACCAATTTTATTGGGTAAAGAACGGAAGTACCAAATATGAGCAACAGGCACTACTAGATTGATGTGACCAACACGGTCTCTACGTACTTTTTTCTCTGTTACTTCAACCCCACATCGATCACAGACAATTCCTTTATAGCGAATTCTCTTGTATTTCCCACAAGCACATTCGTAGTCTTTTACAGGACCAAAAATGCGTTCACAAAATAGACCGTCTCGTTCTGGTTTGTGCGTTCTATAGTTTATGGTTTCTGGTTTTAAAACCTCACCTCTAGAATTTCCAAGAATCACCTCAGGAGAGGCCAATCCAATAGAGATTTTATTAAACTTCTTTTGCGTTATGATTTCGTTATTTCTCGCCATGACTAAGTTGTCTTCTAATTTTTTATTTTATTCTTCCAATCTAATATCTAAACCTAATCCTTTTAATTCATGCATCAGTACATTAAAGGATTCTGGTAACCCAGGTTCAGGTAAAGTATCACCTTTCACTATGGCTTCATAGGTTTTGGCTCTACCAATCACGTCATCAGATTTGACGGTCAGAATTTCTTGAAGCGTACTAGAAGCCCCATAAGCCTCTAATGCCCATACTTCCATTTCTCCAAAACGTTGTCCTCCAAATTGCGCTTTTCCTCCCAGCGGTTGCTGTGTAATGAGCGAATAAGGTCCAATGGATCGGGAATGCATTTTATCGTCAACCATATGTCCTAGTTTCAACATATAGATAACCCCAACAGTTGCGGGTTGATCAAAACGCTCTCCAGTACCTCCGTCGTACAAATAAGTATGGCCGTAGATAGGTACATTTGCTTTTTCAGTAATTGCGTTGATTTCATCTATAGAAGCCCCATCAAAAATTGGGGTCGCATATTTCTCACCCAAGTTCTTACCGGCCCAACCCAATACTGTTTCATAGATTTGTCCAATATTCATTCGAGAGGGTACTCCAAGTGGATTTAATACAATATCAACAGGCGTTCCATCTTCTAAGAAAGGCATTTCTTCTTCGCGAACTATACGCGCGACTATCCCTTTATTTCCGTGGCGACCTGCCATTTTATCTCCTACTTTGAGTTTTCGCTTTTTGGCGATGTATACTTTAGCTAGCTTTTTAATTCCAGCAGGTAATTCATCTCCTACACTAATCGTAAACTTCTCTCTCCTCAAAGCCCCTTGAAGGTCGTTTTCTTTGATTTTGTAATTGTGAATCAAATCAGCAATTAGGGCATTTGTTTCTTCAGCTGTTGTCCATTGACCCTTGGTTAAATGGGTATAGTCTTCAACTGCAGAAAGCATTTTCAAAGTATACTTCTTTCCTTTAGGAAGTACTTCTTCTCCCAAATCATTTTGTACCCCTTGACATGTTTTCCCATTAACAATGGTGAATAGTTTATCCACCAAAATAGATTTAAGGGCATCGAATTTTTCGTCATAAGTATTTTCAAGTGCTTCAAGCTCTTGCTTGTCCTCATTTCTCTTGCGTTTGTCTTTTACAGAACGGGTAAAGAGTTTTTTATCAATTACTACTCCTTGAAGAGATGGAGGTGCTTTCAGTGAAGCATCTTTTACATCTCCTGCTTTATCTCCAAAAATGGCACGAAGCAGCTTCTCTTCTGGTGTGGGATCAGACTCTCCTTTGGGTGTAATTTTACCAATTAAAATATCCCCTGAATTAACTTCAGCACCTATGCGAATCATCCCATTCTCGTCTAAATCTTTTGTTGCTTCCTCACTGACATTTGGTATATCATTAGTCAATTCTTCAGTACCCAATTTGGTGTCGCGTACATCAAGAGAGTATTCGTCAATATGGATAGAAGTAAAAATGTCTTCACGAACCACTTTTTCAGAAATCACAATGGCATCCTCAAAATTATAGCCCTTCCATGGCATGAAGGCCACTTTCATATTTCTTCCTAAGGCCAATTCGCCAGCCTCAGTAGCATATCCTTGACATAAAACTTGTCCTTTAGCTACACGGTCTCCTTTTTTAACAATCGGCTTTAAGTTGATACAAGTTCCCTGGTTTGTTTTTCGAAACTTAATAAGGTGGTAAGACTTTAAATTACCATCAAAACTGATTAGCTTATCTTTTTCTGAAAAATCATATCGAATATCGATACGGTTCGCATCAACATACTCGACAATACCGTCATTTTCAGCATTGATAAGAACCCTCGAATCTGAAGCCACTTGCTTCTCTAATCCGGTTCCTACGATTGGTGCTTCAGGTCTTAAGAGTGGTACCGCCTGACGCATCATATTAGATCCCATAAGGGCACGGTTCGCATCATCATGCTCCAAGAAGGGGATTAATGAAGCCGAAATAGAGGCAATCTGATTGGGTGCCACGTCCGTATAATTTACCTGATCGGGTGTTACCAGTGGAAAGTCTGCTTGATCTCTTGCGATGACTTTATCAGCTGTGATTTTACCTGTTTTATCAAAGTCAATATTAGCTTGAGCAATCAATTGATTTTCTTCTTCTTCAGCACTCAGATAAACCGTTTCTTTTAAATTGATTACACCCTTTTCTACTTTACGGTAAGGCGTTTCGATAAATCCGAGGTTATTTACTTTAGCATAAACGCCTAAAGAGGAAATTAATCCAATATTAGGTCCTTCTGGTGTCTCAATTGGACACAATCTTCCATAATGCGTATAGTGAACATCTCGAACCTCAAAACCTGCACGCTCTCTTGAAAGCCCTCCAGGTCCTAGCGCTGATAATCTTCTTTTATGCGTTATTTCAGCTAATGGATTCGTTTGGTCCATAAACTGAGAAAGTTGGTTAGTACCAAAGAAACTATTGATTACTGAAGATAAGGTCTTTGCATTGATCAAATCAATGGGTGTAAAGACTTCATTGTCACGCACATTCATTCGCTCTCTAATGGTTCTTGCCATACGCGCAAGTCCTACTCCGAATTGAGAAGAGAGTTGCTCACCCACGGTTCGCACCCTTCGGTTTGATAAGTGGTCTATATCATCAATTTCCGCTTTGGAGTTAATTAGCTCAATAAGATATTTGATGATGGTAATGATATCTACTTTGGTAAGTACTTGCTTGTCCATTTCAACATCAAGACCTAATTTTTTATTCATTCTATAGCGTCCTACCTCGCCTAGATTATAGCGTTGGTCAGAGAAAAATAATTTGTCGATAATTCCCCTTGCTGTATCTTCATCTGGTGGTTCAGCATTACGCAACTGTCTGTAAATATGCTCTACTGCTTCTTTTTCCGTATTGGTAGGGTCTTTTTGAAGTGTATTATAGATAATGGCATAATCTGACATATGCGCATCAATCTTGTGAAGTAAAACGGTTTTTACACCTGCATCGAGAATTTCCTCTATATGTTCTTTTTCAATAACGGTATCCCGATCTATAATAATCTCATTACGCTCAATTGAAATTACTTCGCCTGTATCTTCATCTACAAAATCTTCATGCCAAGTTTTCAGAACACGCGCAGCGAGTTTTCTTCCTAAGATTTTTTTGAGACCTGTTTTAGAGACTTTTACCTCTTCTGCTAAGTCAAAAATTTCTAGAATATCACGGTCATGCTCAAATCCAATCGCTCTAAATAAAGTGGTTACAGGTAATTTTTTCTTACGGTCAATGTAAGCATACATGACACTATTAATGTCTGTAGCAAATTCAATCCAAGAACCTTTAAAAGGGATCACACGAGCAGAATATAATTTAGTTCCATTGGCGTGAAAAGATTGACCAAAAAAGACACCTGGTGAGCGGTGTAGTTGGGAAACGACTATACGCTCTGCACCATTGATCACAAAAGTACCACTTGGGGTCATATAAGGGATAGTGCCTAAAAATACATCCTGAACGATCGTCTCAAAATCTTCATGTTCTGGATCTGTACAATAAAGTTTTAGCCTCGCTTTCAAAGGCACCGAATAGGTCAATCCGCGCTCTATACATTCTTGAATGGTATAGCGTGGTGGATCAACAAAATAATCTAAAAACTCAAGTACGAATTGATTTCGAGTATCAGATATTGGGAAATTTTCTTTAAACGTGTTGAAGAGGCCTTCGACGTTTCGTTCATCAGATTTGGTTTCTAGTTGAAAAAAATCTTGGAAAGATTTAATCTGAATATCGAGAAAATCAGGGTAATTAGGAGAGGTTTTGGCTCCAGCGAAATTGATTCTTTGACTCTTTGAACTTGGCATCTAACTAATTTTTAATGGTCATAACTACAAAAAAGGGGCGATAAGGGGTATAAAAGGGTATAGGCCTTTGGAAAAATCCAAAAGCCTATGCCCCTATAGGTATGTGTTGAAACTACTTGAGCTCAACCTCTGCACCTGCTTCTTCTAGCGATTTTTGAAGCGCTTCAGCTTCATCTTTAGCTACTCCTTCTTTTAAAGGACTTGGTGCATTGTCAACAAGTTCTTTGGCTTCTTTAAGCCCAAGACCTGTTAACTCTTTTACTAGTTTTACTACAGCGAGTTTAGAACCACCAGCTGCTTTAAGGATTACATCAAAGTCTGATTTTTCCTCAGCTGCTTCGCCTCCTCCTGCTGCAGGTCCCGCAACAGCTACTGCAGCTGCCGCTGCAGGCTCAATTCCGTACTCGTCTTTTAAAATATCAGCCAATTCATTGACTTCTTTTACAGTCAAATTGACTAATTGTTCTGCGAATTCTTTTAAATCTGCCATGTTATTAATTTTACTTTTTGATTTATATATGATTTTGAGTGCGTACTTTTTTGGGTCAGGATTCGCGTTCTGAAAGTGTTTTAAGAATTCCAGAGAGTTTCCCACCTCCTGACTGAAGTGCGGAAATCACGTTTTTAGTCGGTGATTGTAACAATGTAATAATTTCACCCACTAATTCTTCTTTAGATTTGATGGCTGTTAAGGCATCAATCTGATCATCACCAATATAAATGGCTTGCTCAATAAAGGCACCTTTTAAAATAGGCTTATCAGATTTTTTTCTAAAGTTTTTAATCACCTTTGCAGGTGCGTTTCCTGTTTCAGAAAACATCAACGAAGTATTTCCTTTCAGAATCTCCGTGAGCTCACCAAAGTCCTGGTCGGAAGCTTCCATGGCTTTAGCGAGTAGCGTATTTTTAACCACTTGTAATTGGATATTTTCTTTAAAACAAGCACGACGTAAATCGCTTGTTTGTGTAGCATCCAATCCAGCAATATCAGCTAAATAGAGGTTTTTAGCCTCTGAAAGTGCTGCTTTTAGGTTTTCTATTGCTTCTTTTTTTTCTTGTCTCGTCATTTGAATAAATTTTGTGTGTTATCCCAGTTTGGTGTCAATTGAGATACTTGGACTCATTGTGCTGGACATATAAACGCTCTTTACATAAGTCCCTTTTGTTGTTGAGGGCTTAAGCTTGAGAATTGTTTTAATCAATTCATCTGCGTTTTCATAAATTTTCTCTGGTGTAAAAGAGGCTTTTCCAATAGCAGCATGAACAATTCCTGTTTTATCTACTTTGAAATCTATTTTTCCTCCTTTAACATCAGAAACTGCCTTTTTAATATCCATCGTCACAGTACCTGTCTTCGGGTTGGGCATCAAGCCTCTAGGACCTAATACGCGGCCTAAAGGACCGAGTTTACCCATTACACTGGGCATAGTAACAATCACATCTACTTCAGTCCATCCGTCTTTGATTTTCTGAAGGTATTCATCAAGTCCTACATGGTCTGCACCTGCTTCTTTAGCCTCTGCTTCTTTATCTGGTGTGACTAATGCTAGAACACGAACTTCTTTTCCTGTACCGTGGGGGAGTGTTACCACACCACGAACCATCTGATTGGCTTTTTTAGGATCGACACCTAAACGTACTGCCAAATCAATACTTGCATCAAATTTGGTATTGGTAATTTCTTTTACCAATGCCGAAGCTTCTTTTAGGGTATAGAGGTTTTTAGGGTCTACCTTAGCCCGCGCTTCTTTTTGTTTTTTTGTTAATCTCGCCATTGCTTTAATTTAGTCTGTTAAAAAGGTGCTTGACCGGAAATTTTGAACCCCATTGAACGTGCCGTACCGGCTACCATTTTCATAGCAGCTTCTATGGTAAATGCATTTAAGTCAGGCATTTTATCCTCAGCGATGAGTTTTACCTGATCCCAAGTGACTGTTGCCACTTTTGTTCGGTTGGGTTCTCCAGAACCTTTTTTAGCTTTGGCTGCTTCCATCAGTTGAACGGCTGCTGGCGGTGTTTTGATGACAAATTCAAATGATTTGTCAACATATACAGTAATCGCTACAGGTAAAACTTTACCTGGTTTATCTTGAGTTCTTGCATTAAATTGTTTGCAAAACTCCATGATATTGACTCCTGCAGCACCCAGCGCGGGTCCAACCGGTGGCGACGGATTCGCTGCACCTCCCCGAACTTGTAGTTTTAAAACTTTACTTACTTCTTTTGCCATTATTTCAATTAATTTAGGAATGTAAGAGTGGAAGCATCATACATCCTGTTTATTGGTGTAACATTTATAATTTTTCAACTTGCATATAACTCAATTCTAATGGTGTCTTTCTTCCAAAGATTTTGACCATTACTTCAAGCTTACGCTTTTCTTCATTTACTTTTTCTATTGAACCTGTGAATCCATTAAAAGGCCCGTCTATCACTTTGACACTCTCGCCTACATTAAAGGGGATTGCGACATGCTCGGCTGTTAAGGCCAATTCATCTACTTTCCCTAGCATACGGTTTACTTCAGCTTCTCTAAGCGGTACAGGGTCTCCCCCTTTTGTTTCTCCTAAAAAACCAATGACATTTGTGACCGATTTGATAATATGTGGAAGCTCACCTGTCAAATTTGCTTTGACCATAATGTATCCTGGAAAATACACGCGTTCTTTATTTATTTTTTTTCCATTTCGGATTTGAATGACTTTTTCTGTAGGCACCAATATATCTTCAACTAAATGGTCATAGCCAAAGCGCGTTACCTCAGACATTATATAGTCTTTAATTTTCGCTTCCTGCCCGCTTACTGCGCGCACAACATACCACTTTTTATCTTTTACAGTCGTAGCCATTTATTTATCCGATCAAATTAAAGTAAAACTGAATCACCCGTGACAAGACCGTATCGGCACCCCAAATAGCTAAAGAAAATAAAATCGAAAAAACCAAAACAATTACAACAAGTCTTTGTAATTCAGAACGCTCAGTCCAAGAGACATTGTTTTTTAGTTCTTCAAAAGAATCTTTTATATATGAAATCATGTTTTACTCTTCTTTTAGCACGGGTTGAGAGGCTCGAACTCCCGACACCTGGTTTTGGAGACCAGTGCTCTACCAACTGAGCTAAACCCGTTTTTATTTGACACAAAAGGTATCCGTCTATAGACGGACACCTTTGGGTCATTTAAAAAACATTTATACTAGTCTAGAATCTCAGTTACCTGACCTGCTCCTACTGTTCTTCCTCCTTCACGGATCGCGAAGCGAAGACCTGTACTTAGTGCAACAGGAGAGATAAGATCTACATTAATTGTAAGGTTGTCACCAGGCATTACCATTTCAACTCCATCAGGAAGTGTGATATTTCCTGTAACATCTGTAGTTCTCACATAAAACTGAGGTCTGTAGTTGTTGTGGAAAGGAGTGTGACGTCCACCTTCTTCTTTTTTCAAGATATACACTTCCGCTTTAAATTTAGCGTGTGGAGTTACAGAACCCGCTTTACACAATACCATTCCTCTTTTGATATCTGTTTTTTCGATACCTCTTAAAAGGATTCCAACATTGTCTCCGGCTTCACCTCTGTCTAATATTTTACGGAACATCTCAACACCTGTAATGGTAGATTTCATCTTTTCTGCACCCATACCGATGATATCAACTTCATCACCTGTATTTGCAACACCTGTCTCAATACGACCTGTTGCTACTGTACCACGACCTGTGATAGAGAAAACATCTTCAACAGGCATTAAGAAATCTTTATCCACATCACGCTGGGGTAATTCAATCCATGCATCAACTTCTTCCATGAGTTTCATTACTGTATCAACCCATTTTTGCTCACCATTAAGTGCTCCTAGGGCCGATCCCAAAACTACGGGTGTATTGTCTCCGTCATAATCATAGAAAGAAAGCAATTCTCTTACTTCCATTTCTACTAATTCTAATAATTCCTCATCATCAACCATGTCTGCTTTATTCAAGAAAACAACAATACGAGGCACACCAACCTGGCGTCCTAATAAAATGTGTTCTCTTGTTTGAGGCATAGGCCCATCAGTTGCAGCAACAACAAGAATAGCACCGTCCATTTGAGCCGCTCCTGTTACCATGTTTTTAACGTAATCGGCGTGACCAGGACAGTCAACGTGTGCGTAATGACGATTTGCTGTTTGATATTCTACGTGTGAAGTATTAATAGTAATACCTCTTTCTTTTTCTTCTGGTGCATTGTCGATTTGATCAAAGCTTTTCGCTTCAGAGAAACCAGCATCTGCTAATACCTTTGTGATCGCAGCAGTAAGGGTAGTTTTACCGTGATCTACGTGACCAATTGTTCCAATATTTAAGTGGGGTTTTGACCGGTCAAATGTTTCTTTAGCCATAATTATTGTTGTTACATTGTTATTTTTAGGAGTGCAAATTTATTATTTTTTTTTATACCATTGACTCTTTTACAATTTTTTTTCGGTTTAGCCTTCAATTAATTCATCCGAATTTTGACGATTTACAAATTAATAATAAAATTATGCGCTTTTCTATGGGTGATTAGGGGCCGTAAAAGTCTTCTGAATAAGGAAGCAACCCTCCATTCAGGGGGGGCAGTTAAGAGAAAAAATCGGGGAAAGATTTAAACCTTATCCCCAGAAAATTAAGAGAGCCAATGACGAGATTTGAACTCGTGACCTCTTCCTTACCAAGGAAACGCTCTACCCCTGAGCTACATCGGCAAAAAAAAGAGAGCGAGAGACCGGGTTCGAACCGGCGACATTCAGCTTGGAAGGCTGACGCTCTACCAACTGAGCTACTCTCGCTTAATACCAAATAAAGATTATTTGGGTTGATATGGGTCGCTAATATAAAAAACTTTTTGTTTTCTATGCGCTTTGGTGTGGGGAGAGCAGGATTCGAACCTGCGAAGTTAAAAAACAACAGATTTACAGTCTGTCCTCGTTGGCCGCTTGAGTATCTCCCCGTTTTTTCAATGATCGTACCAGCGTTTACTGGTGTTAATTAAAGAGAGCCGATGGAGGGACTCGAACCCACGACCTGCTGATTACAAATCAGCTGCTCTAGCCAGCTGAGCTACATCGGCTTTTAAATTTTGATTGCTCAAAATCGTCTGCAAATTAAAAGCTATTTTTTATGGTATCAAAAGAAAAAATTAAAAATTGTAGCTAGGCTCTTATTTTTTCTTTTCTGCGTTTTAAAATTCGCTCTGCACTTTGGGCTGCGGTGTGTATTGCCTCTTCAAAAGTTCGGCATTTTTTCTTTACAACAATATCATCACCGGGGATGGCAATTTTAAGTTCTGCCCACTTATTAATTCGGTCTGCATTATTCTCTACTTTAGTAAATACAAAAACCTCTATAATTGGATGATAAAATAAAGAGAGCTTTTCAATACGCGCTCTGGAAAATTCTTTGAGTTTGGCGTCTGCTGTGTAATTAACGGCTCTAAAGTGATGTGTTATCATAATTTTGAATTTTAAAGGTTATTTATTTTTCTCTCTGGGGTGTGCTTTTTTATAAACGGCTTTTACTGCAGCAATACTGCCATGGGTGTAATGTTGGGTGGCTGCAACACTACTGTGGCCCAGTAATTCTTTAATCGAATTGATTTCAGCCCCTTGGTCTAAAAGGTGACTGGCAAAACTGTGCCTAAGCACATGAGGGCTTTTTTTTGTTTTGGTTGTTACCTTACTAAAATACTTTTTTACAGATTGATAAACAAATGCTTCTGTAAGTTTCTCACCAGCTGTTGAGAGCAATAAGTATTCGGATTGTACTGGCAGTTTTTCTTTTTCTTGGCTTTGCAATAATAACTTCAATTGTAAAATCATTTGGGGAAGTAAAGGGACTAAACGCTCTTTATTTCTTTTCCCTAAAACTTTAATGGTACTGGCATTCAAATCCAGTGCGTTTCTCTTTAGATTAATCAGCTCGCTTCTTCTTATTCCTGTATAGTAGAAAAGTGTGAGTATTGTCTTTTGCAAAACCCCTAGGTAATTGTCTGGATAAAAGTCACCCTCAAGTACTTTGTTAACCTCCTCTTCAGAAAAGGGAAGCGGTACTTTGGCTGCCATTTTTAGCGGTTTATGTGTTTTAAGTGGTGAAACAGTCAAAGTACCATTTCGCACCAAATACTTATAATAGGAACGCAAAACTGATAATTTTCTATTGACAGTGCGCGTACTGTTACCGTTTTGAATCAATGCTACTATCCAAGACCTGATTTCACTGTAGCTAGCCTGATCAATATTTTCTATGGTATCGGAATGAATCCCTGCAATGTACTCTTGAAAAGAATCTAAATTGGCTCGGTAGGCATCGTAGGTATGCTTTGAATATTTCTTTTCCAGCAGCAAATAATCTAAAAACGATTTTATAGACATAAAAAAACGTTATTCAATAAATTTAAAAAATTTAGTGAATAACGTGTGTTAAATATCTTATAAAAAAGCTTATACGGATTCGCTGTCTCGAAGCCTTTGGATGTATTGCGCTTTTTGGATTTTTTGTCTGTTCTTAACAGAAGGTTTAACAAATTGCTTGCGGTTACGCAATTGTCTCATGGCCCCCGTTTTATCAAATTTTCTTTTGAAACGCTTGAGCGCACGATCGATATTTTCTCCGTCTTTAATCGGTATTATTAACATAAAATGGCACCTCCTTTCATAATGGCTGCAAATATAGGGAAAACTATTTCAGATGAACTAATAATTTGAGGTGAATTAAAATTTATTCTAAAATTTTTCTGGCAATCACTAATTTTTGAATTTCACTTGTCCCCTCTCCTATCGTACATAATTTAGCATCTCTATAGAATTTTTCTACAGGGAAATCTTTTGTAAATCCATAGCCACCATGAATCTGAACGGCTTCACTTGCCACTTTCACACAAACTTCTGAAGCGAAATATTTTGCCATGGCTCCTTGCTGAGTGACATTTAATTTTTGGTTTTTTAATTCTGATGCTTTTTGTGTTAATAAGCTTGCCGCCTCAATTTCTGTAGCCATATCAGCCAATTTGAATGAAATCCCTTGGAAGCTACTTATCGACTTTCCAAATTGCTTTCTCTCTTTCGCATACTTGAGCGCTGCTTGGTAGGCCCCTTTAGCAATACCTAATGAAAGTGCAGCAATAGAAATGCGTCCACCATCTAAAATTTTCATAGATTGGATAAAACCATCACCAACTGGACCAAGTCTATTTTCGTCAGGAATTACGCAATTGTCAAAAACCATTTCAGCGGTTTCAGAGGCACGCATTCCCAATTTATTTTCTTTTTTCCCTGCACTAAATCCAGGTGTGCCCCGCTCTATCACAAAGGCAGTCATTCCTCTATTTTCGCCTTTATCACCATTTCGTGCAATGACGACTGCAAGGTCTCCCGAACTCCCATGCGTAATAAAGTTTTTAGTTCCATTCAAAACCCAATGCGCTCCTTTTTGGGTAGCTGTCGTAGACATATTCTTAGCATCCGAACCTGTGTTATGCTCAGTTAAACCCCAAGCTCCAAGGGCTTTACCCGAACAAAGATCCGGTAACCATTTTAGGCGCTGTGATTCATTTCCAAAGGAGTAAATATGATTTACGGCTAGTGAATTATGTGCTGCCACAGAAAGTCCGATAGAGGGATCCACCATAGAAAGCGTCTCAATAAGCGTGACATATTCGTGATAACCCATGCCCGAACCGCCATAAGTTTCAGGAACTAGCATTCCCATAAAGCCCAATGCACCCGCCTTTTCAAAAACTTCTTTAGGAAAAAACTGAGCCTCATCCCACTCCATTACATAGGGTTTGATATATTGTACAGCAAAGTCTCGAGCGGCTTCATAAACCATTCGCTGGGTTTCCGAAATTTTTATTTCTGGACGCAATTCGAAGTCTATCATTAGTGCAATTTTAATACAAATATAGTTTTAATCTCGCTATTTTATTGGGCGATTCTGGAAAAAGTTCAGACAAAATTGTTATTGAAATTTGTCCTTTTTGAGTTCGGTGTGCAATAATTTGCTCGGCTTCCTTTCGCATTAAATACGGAATTTGAATCAATTCACTCAGGTTGGCTTCAGCGAGAGAGAGTGGGGTAATCATGGGAGGGCTTTGAATTTCAAAGTATTGCAATAATCGCTTCACTACGATACTGTCTAAACCATAAACTTCATAGCATTGTTCGGGTACTGAAAAACCAGAGAGGAATTTTCTATACTTCACGATGCGTTCGGAAAGTACTGGGCCAATACCCGTTACTTTTTGAAATAAACTAGCCTCAGCTGCATTTAAATCTTGTTTTCTTACTGGTGTTTTAGTTAAAGTATTCACTCTATCTTTTGGAAAACGCAAGGCGGGTTGAAGTTCTAATAACAAACGATCAGATACTCCTGTTATTTGCTGAAATTCAGCTAATGTAGTAATCCGATGCCCTTGACTTCGATATTGTTATAAACGATCATAGGCTTGGGTGGGAATACCTAGACGATAGGCGCTGTAATCTGTGAGGGTATTGGGATTATAACTATAATTTAATACTGTAGGTTTGGAGGACAGTCTCTCTAAAGAATCCAGCATTTTTTGATGGAACGCCATGGCTGCTAAGGCCATAGGTTTTGGCTTATTTTCAAACTCAATCAAGCGAATCCCTCCCACTAAAAGTAAGAGCAATCCCAATAAAATTAAAGCGCCTCTTTTAGATTCAGTAAGACTTTCCCACAATCGATAAGACATTACAGTCTTTTTACAATCCTTTTATTGCGCCTAAATATTTATTGAGTTCTTCGCGCACTCTAGGGAATAGAATAAGAAGCCCTATCATGTTGGGGAATACCAAAGCCAAAATCATTGCATCTGAAAAGGCCCAAACAGCAGACATATCTCCAGCCGCTCCAATAACAATAAAAATTAAAAAAAGAGATTTATAAGAAAGCTCTGAAACTTTACTTTTCCCAAAGAGATACATCCAAGATTGTAAGCCGTAATAGGACCATGAAATCATCGTGGAGATAGCAAAAAGCACAACAGCGATTGTCAAAAAGGGCCCTGAAAACGAGATGTATTTTGAAAAAGCTGCAGCTGTAATACCCGCGCCTTCTGACGGAACACCATCAATCATAACGACTCCTCCTACACCCCCATAGTCAAAGACAGTATTATCTCCATTAAAGATTATGATTACTAAGGCCGTCATGGTACAAATTACAACCGTATCAATAAAGGGCTCTAGTAAAGCCACTAATCCTTCCGAGGCAGGGTAGTTCGTTTTCACCGCCGAATGCGCAATAGAGGCAGAACCTGCACCCGCCTCATTAGAAAAGGCAGCTCGACGAAATCCAGTAATAAGAACCCCTAATAATCCTCCTAGTCCTGCTTGAGGATTAAAGGCTTGACTAAAAATCATTCCAAAAGCATCATCAACAAAACTAAAATTGGAACCGATGATATAAACACAGGCGAGTATATACATTAAAGCCATTAAAGGCACTACTTTTTCTGTTACAGATGCGATTCGCTTAATTCCTCCAATAATGATAATTCCTACCAGCACCATCATTATTACACCAATAATTGTTCGGGCACTGCCACCTCCCATACCGAAGGATTCGACTAATTGCATAGCCGCTTGGTTAGATTGTGCCGCATTACCTCCACCAAAAGAGGCCCCTACACATAGAAAAGCAAAAATACCGGCCAGCGCTTTACCTAAATTTGCATAGCCTTTTTCTTTGAGCCCTTTGGTTAAATAATACATTGGACCCCCATAAACTGTACCGTCTTCACCTACATCTCTGTATTTAACGCCTAAAGTACACTCCACAAATTTAGTTGACATCCCCAGCAGACCACATAAGATCATCCAAAAAGTGGCCCCTGGACCTCCTACAGCGATAGCAAGCGCAACACCAGCAATATTTCCATTTCCTACAGTACCTGAAACTGCCGTCGCAAGGGCTTGGAAATGACTGACTTCTCCCTCCTTACTTTCATCTGCAATTGTTCGTTTTACATCGCCCCCTTCAGAAATTTCTGGATTACCAGATTCGTGATGGTCTATACTGTCATACTTCCCACGAACCGTATTGATTGCAGTGCTAAATCTTCGAATATTTACAAAACCAAAATAGAAGGTGAAAAATAGGGCCCCACCTACTAGTAAAAAAATAATTGTAGGAATTTGTGTTCCAAAAAAGTTATGTAATACTAATCCTTCCCACCAGTTTGCGATGGGTGTAAATGCTTCATTAATTTGTTCATCTAAGCCTTTTTCTTGCGAGAAAAGTGGTGAAAGACTTAGAAAAAAAAGTAAAGTGAAATAGAAACCTTTTTGGGCTTTAAATAAATTCATCATGGTTTTATCGATTAAAAGACCAATATCATAAAAAGGAGATTAAAAACAAATTAATCCAACTGAAACATTTTATTTAGTTTTTTTATAGATCTACTACTTCCGAGAATAATGTGCTTTCCTTTTGCGAATAAAATCCAAATACTCCAATCAGTAAAACGAGTATCAGTAAGGCACTGCCACGAACTATTGGGGACCGAAAAAAATGCATGTCGTTTACAAATCGAAAACTGAGCTTCTTTTGGTATAAATCATGTCTTTTAATTTTATCCAAAAGGCCAGTGTAAGGTAAAGTACAAACCCACCTATCAGCGTTGCAAAGGAAGCATAAATAAAAAACAATCGGACGCTTTTTACCTTCATACCTAATAGCTCAGCGAGTCGTGTAGATACCGCAAAACCATTACGTTCAAAAAAAAGGCGAATGTTTTGGGGTGCTTTCATCACCCTAAAAGTAGTTTTTTTTAGAAAAATGAAAAATTCTTCAGCTAACTTTTCATTCCCTCTGATTTGTATAGCAAGGCAAAAGGATTTCTAAAGATTGATGATCAACCGTTTTAAGGTCAACTTTGGAAAATTTTTGAAACCTCCAAAGGTAATGGAGTAAGGATTCTTTCATAAAGTTAAGCTTGGGGCTTAGTTTTTTTATGCGGTGGGATTTAACTGACTATTTCACCTTGCCATTCTAAAATTCCTCCTAAAAGATTATAACAATCTGAAATACCGTGTTGTTTAAAAAGTTCACAGGCTTGAGCGCTACGTGCTCCTGAACGGCAATATACGAAATAGGTCTGCGCTTTATCCAAAGCTTGTAAGCCTTCCATAAATGAGGTTGGGTTTCTGATATCCAATAGCTGTGCATTAACCAAATGACCTGCTTCAAACTCTTCTGGCGTTCGCACGTCTAGGATAATACTATTTGATTTTACAGCTTGTTGCGCTGCCCACTTTTCTTGTGTTAAATCCATCTTTGTTTTTACTGCTAAAATACAATAGCTCAGCATTTCAAACAAATCAAAAAAAATTTGTTTTTAAAAAAAATAATATATATTTGTACCCACAAATGTTGTAAGTACATAAATGACTTCTACAAAAGTAATTATTAAATTAATCAGAATGAATTGCGCAATCAATGAACAATTGATGCTTGTGCTTAAGCCTTTTGGTATTTCAATCCAACAATTTAATGTACTTCGTATTCTCAGAGGACAAAAAGGCGTAGCAGCAAATCTATTTACTGTTCAAGAAAAAATGGTCAATAAAATGAGTAATACGACACGCATAATTGACAAACTGATCGACAAGTCATTTGTGGAACGCATTATTTGTAAAGAAAACAGAAGAAAAATAGAGCTCTTCATTACAGAAGAAGGGCTAAATTTTTTAAAGAAAGTTGATCCAGTCATTGATCAAACCGAAGAAAAAATGACAAATCACCTTTCTGAAAAAGAGAAGCAGGAGATGCTGATCTTATTAAACAAACTAAACTTAAATTAAAATTGCTATGAAAATGAAAAACACTTTTTTACTGACAGTCACCCTCCTTTTTACTCAAATTGCTATTGCACAACAAAAAAGCATTGATGTAACAACAAGTAATATCACGTGGACTGGAAAAGAAATAACCACCAAAACGCATTATGGACTATTAAAATTTAAAGAAGGCAGTATTGAAATGACTGAGGGTACTGTTAGTGGAGGTCGCTTTGTGGTGGATATGAATAGTTTGGAAAATCAAGACCTGAGTGGCGATTCTAAAGATTATTTAGAAAATCATTTGCGTTCTGATGATTTTTTTGGAATCGACCAGCACCCAACAGCATCTCTGGATATCGCTTCAGCTAAGCTAGAAGAAGGAGGTCAACAAAATATTGAAGGTTATCTTACCATAAAAGGAATTACACATCCTATAAATTTTGATATGGTAATAAACGAGGAGGGTGCCACTGCCAATCTGATTTTTGATCGTTCCAAATACGATGTTAAATTCAGGTCCTCTACCTTTTTTGATGATTTAGGAGATAAATTGATTTATGACGAGATTGAATTATCGGTAAACTTAAAATTTTAATTGGATGAAATTGAACAGACCAAAGTGTGGCTGTGGAAACACACAAAATCCTGATGGGTATTGTGATGGTTCTCATGCCAACAAATAAATAATTATTGTTCGGGGATTTGGGGTAAATAAACAATTTGTACTATATTTGATTTAATGAACCGAATAATAATTTTAAATAACTCTTGGTGGTACGCACTACAACAGTAGTATCGTGTATCACAACCCAATATAAATCTAAGGCTTGTCATCACGACAAGCCTTTTTTAATTAAAAAAAATGAAGCGTTATACCCTTCAAACAGAACATAAAAAAATACTTGCGGACACACTTACCCCTGTTAGTGTTTATCTAAAAATAAGAGATGTATTTCCACACAGTCTGCTCTTAGAAAGTAGTGATTACCACGCTAATAATAATGACTTTTCCTATATCTGTTGCAACCCGATTGCAAGTATTGAATTGAAAAATGGCGTCTTAAGCACCCACTATCCCGATGGGAGCAAAGAGGCCCTAACAATCGATTCTTCTATTGATATACCAGAAAAGATTCACGCCTTTTCTCAAAAATTTGAAACACAAAAATTCCCTTTTAAATTTATCAGTAATGGCATATTCGGTTATATCGCACATGATGCCGTGACTTATTTTGAGCAACTTGATTTAGACCAGCAAAAACCAGGACAAGAGATTCCAGATATTTATTACGCAGTTTATCAGAATATTATTGCCATTAGTTTATTTAATCATGAAGCACACTTATTTTCACACTCTTTAGATGGCAAACATAATTTGGAGCCTCTTGAGCAACTGATCAATGGAAAACAACAGGCCCAATTTCATTTTGAAAAACAAGGAGAAAAGGAATCTAACTTGACAGATGGTGAATTTTTAGATTTTGTAAAAAAAGGGAAAGAACATTGTTTTAGAGGAGATGTATTTCAGTTGGTACTCTCGCGCAGATTTAGTCAGGGCTTCCAAGGAGATGATTTTAATGTATACCGCACACTGCGCTCAATAAATCCGTCGCCCTATCTATTTTATTTTGACTATGGTGCTTTTAAGATTTTTGGCAGTTCTCCAGAGGCACAGCTTGTAGTAAAAGAAGGAAAAGCAGAAATTCATCCCATAGCAGGGACCTTTAAACGAACAGGTAATGACGCGCATGATACGGCTGCAGCCCTAGAACTTTCGAAAGATCCTAAAGAAAATAGCGAACACGTCATGCTTGTTGACCTTGCTCGAAATGATTTAAGTAGAAATGGCTCTCAAGTAATTGTTGAGAAAAATCGTGAAATACAATTTTACTCTCACGTCATTCATTTGGTTTCTAAAGTAAGCTGTGCCATGAAAGTAGGAGCAAAAACTTTCCGTGTGGTTGCCGACACCTTTCCAGCAGGCACTTTGAGTGGCGCCCCCAAGCACAAAGCGCTTCAGCTTATAGACCGCTATGAAACAACGAAAAGAAAATGTTATGGAGGGGCAATTGGATATCTTGATTTTGATGGAAATTTTAACCATGCCATCATTATTCGCTCTTTTTTAAGTCAAAATAACCGCCTTTATTATCAGGCTGGGGCTGGAATTGTAGCAGATTCTAATCCTGAAAGTGAACTACAAGAAGTCTACAATAAATTAGGGGCTTTAGACAAAGCTTTAAGCCTTGCAGAAAAAATTTAAAAATATGAAACGCGTCTTTAAACTCAGTATCCACCCTCATAAAATAAAGACAATTTAAACGATGAAGAAAGTATTTATTATTGATAATTACGATTCTTTTACTTACAATTTGGTTCATTATTTAGAAGAGTTAAATTGTGAAGTGACAGTCCAAAGAAATGATCAATTTGAATTAGAGGAGCTCGAGCAGTACCCCCTGATACTGCTTTCTCCAGGTCCTGGCATTCCAGAAGAATCCGGATTGCTCAAAGCAGCAATCTCCCGCTATGCTCCTACAAAAAAGATTTTAGGGATTTGTCTTGGCCAGCAGGCTATAGGTGAAGTATTTGGCGGTACGTTAGTGAATTTAGATAAAGTTTATCACGGTATTGCCACTCCAGTAGAGGTGATAAAAAAAGACCTTCTTTTTGAGGGACTCCCTAAAACTTTTGAAGTAGGGAGATACCACTCGTGGGTGGTCGCTACTCCCCTGCCCGATGATTTGGAAGCTACTTCTGTAGATGCTGAAGGACAGCTAATGTCACTAAGACACAAAGTCTTTGATGTTCGCGCTGTACAATACCACCCTGAATCTGTATTGACGCCACTGGGTAAAAAAATATTAGAAAATTGGTTAAACCACTAAATATGAAAGCCATTCTGAATCAGCTTACCAGACATGAAGCCTTGTCTAAACAACAGGCCAGACAAATACTCATTAATATCGCCGAGGGAGCCTATAATAATTCTCAGATTACAGCCTTTTTAACGGTTTATATGATGCGCAGTATTAGCCTTGAAGAACTAGAAGGATTTCGTATGGCTTTATTAGAACTTTGCCGAGCTGTTGACCTTAGTGAATTCGATGCAATCGATTTATGTGGCACAGGAGGTGATGAAAAAAACACCTTTAATATTTCAACTTTAGCCGCTTTTATTACCGCAGGAGCAGGAATACGGGTGACAAAGCATGGGAATTATGGTGTTTCCTCAGGTTGTGGTTCTAGTAATGTATTGGAAGCACTGGGTATTCGTTTTTCTAATGAGTCAGATTTTTTAAAACGTTGCGTAGAACAAGCGGGTATTTGTATTCTACATGCTCCATTATTTCACCCTGCAATGAAAAATGTAGCTCCAATCCGAAGAGAATTGGGGGTCAAAACCTTTTTTAATATGCTAGGCCCTCTTGTAAATCCAGCATTCCCAAAATACCAACTCACGGGGGTATTTAATTTAGAATTGGCCCGGCTGTATTACTATTTATTTCAAAATACAGAAACCCAATTTACAGTACTTCACGATCTAAACGGCTATGATGAAATCTCTCTGACTGGCCCCTCTAAAGCATACACAAATAGGGGAGAATTAATTTTATTTGCTGAAGACTTTGGTATATCGTCCCACACCCCTGAAGCGATTGCAGGAGGTGAAACAGTCGCTTCTTCAGCAGCACTCTTTCTAGATTTACTGCATAATAAAGGGACAGAGGCACAGCTAAATGTAGTTTGTGCCAATGCGGGAATGGCAATATCTACAGTAGAAAAGACTACACCACTTCAAGGATTTGAAAAGGCAAAAGAGGCCCTTTTATCTGGCAGTGCCCTAAAAGCCTTTAAAAAACTACAACAATTAAGTGAGATATGAATATTTTAGATCGAATTATCGCAGATAAAAAAAATGAAGTTGCGCTTCGTAAATCGCTCTTCCCAATCAGCTATTGGGAAGCCTCCCCGCTTTTTGATCGTCCCTTAAATAGGCTGTCCTCACGCTTGCGTTCAAGTCATTCAGGAATAATTGCCGAGCATAAAAGGCGTTCACCTTCCAAACAAACAATCAATACCAAGCTTTCTGTCAGTGAAGTTGTGCAGGGTTATGATAAAGCTGGGGCTTGTGGTTTGTCTATTTTGACTGATCATAAATATTTTGGAGGCTCTTTAGAGGATCTCAATTTAGCCCGAGCCACTACCACCTTACCCCTCTTGCGCAAAGAATTTATTGTAGACGAATATCAACTAATCGAAGCCAAGGCTCAGGGTGCTGACCTTATACTACTAATTGCAGCTGTTTTATCGAGAGAAGAAATACAGACACTTTCTACCGTGGCTCAAAAGCTAGATTTAGAAGTATTACTTGAAATACACAATCAGGAAGAACTTGAAAAATCAATAATGCCTTCACTAGACTTACTAGGGGTCAATAACCGCAATCTTAAAACTTTTGAAGTTTCTCTAGAAACAAGCCGTGCACTAGCCCCTCTAATACCTGATGAGTTTGTTAAAGTTTCTGAAAGTGGGCTCTCAGATATTCAGTCTATAAAAATACTTCAATCAATTGGTTATCAAGGCTTTTTGGTAGGTGAAAATTTTATGAAAACAACACAGCCTGGGTCTGCCGCTCAGGAATTTATTAGCCAGCTAGAAAAATGAAACTCAAAGTATGTGGCATGCGGGAAAAAGAAAATATCAAGGCGCTCCTTGATTTAAAGCCTGCCTATATGGGTCTTATATTTTGGGGTGCCTCTAGTAGGTATGTGAGTGAAACAACGGATCAACTTCCAGAAACCACAAAAAAAACAGGCGTTTTTGTTGATGCAACCTTAGATTATATCCAAACTACCATCAAAGAACACCAACTAGACGCGGTACAGCTTCATGGTAAAGAATCTGCAGTATATTGCAATTTAGTCGGTGAATTCGGTACAGAGGTAATTAAAGCTTTCTCTGTAAGTGACTCATTTGATTTTTCAATACTTTCAAGTTATGAGACTGCTTGTGATTATTTTCTTTTTGATACTAAGGGACCCTTGCCTGGCGGAAATGGAAGCGGTTTTAACTGGGAATTACTAGCAGATTATCCCTCAAAAAAACCCTTCTTTTTGAGTGGGGGGATCGGTCCCGATGACACCGAAAAAATAAAACAGCTTATAAAAACTGAGTTACCCCTTTTTGCTGTGGATGTAAATAGTAAATTTGAACTTTCTCCTGGAAATAAAAATATTGAATTAATCAATGCTTTCAAAAAACAACTCGATGAATTATAATGTAGATGAAAAAGGATATTATGGTGATTTTGGAGGTGCTTATATCCCCGAAATGCTTTACCCCAATGTAGAAGAATTAAGACAAAATTATTTAAGCATAACAGCGGACCCAGCATTTCAAAAAGAATTTGATCACCTTTTAAAAGTTTATGTAGGACGCCCTACACCTTTGTATTTTGCCCAGCGGCTTTCGGAAAAATACAAGACAAAGGTCTACCTTAAAAGAGAAGATCTCTGTCATACAGGAGCGCATAAAGTCAACAATACCATTGGTCAGATTCTATTGGCCAAGCGTTTGGGTAAAAAGCGAATTATCGCTGAGACTGGAGCCGGACAACACGGAGTAGCGACCGCTACAGTATGCGCACTGATGGGTATTGAGTGTATCGTCTATATGGGTGCATTAGACATCAAACGGCAGGCACCTAATGTAGCGCGTATGAAAATGTTAGGCGCTGAAGTACGCCCTGCCCAATCGGGAAGTAAAACTTTAAAAGATGCGACAAACGAAGCCATTCGAGATTGGATCAATAATCCTGAAGCGACCCATTATATTATAGGATCGGTGGTGGGTCCTCACCCCTATCCTGATATGGTAGCCCGTTTTCAATCTGTCATTAGTGAAGAAACAAAAACCCAGCTGCTAGAAGCAGAAGGTCGTGAATATCCAGATCATGTTATTGCATGTGTAGGGGGGGGCAGTAATGCTGCGGGCTTGTATTACCATTATTTAAATGACGAACGTGTCAATATCATTGCTGTTGAGGCTGCAGGCAAAGGAATTGATACCGGGGAAAGTGCTGCTACCTCTGCTTTAGGCAAAGAAGGTATTATACACGGTAGCAAAACGCTCCTAATGCAAACTCCAGACGGGCAAATTACAGAACCTTATTCTATTTCTGCGGGATTAGATTATCCCGGAGTAGGCCCCTTGCACGCCCACCTTTTCCGCTCCAAACGGGCTGAATTTATATCCATCCCAGACGAGGAAGCTATGGATTGGGGCTTGACCCTTTCTCAAATGGAGGGAATAATTCCTGCAATTGAAACGGCACACGCTTTTGCAGCTTTAGATGTGCGTAAATTTAACCCTGATGAAATTCTTGTTTTTAATTGTTCCGGAAGGGGAGATAAAGACTTGAGTACGTATATTGACTATTTCAAATTATAATGAATCGGATTGATCAAAAATTTAAAGGAGATAAAAAACTCCTTTCGATCTATTTTTCTGCGGGCTATCCCAAATTAGAAGATACAGTTCCTATTTTAAAACAACTCCAATCTTCTGGAGTAGATATGGTAGAAATTGGCTTGCCCTTTTCAGATCCTTTAGCAGATGGACCTACCATACAAGAAAGCTCTACCCAGGCACTCAGAAATGGAATGAGTACAAAAAAACTCTTTCAGCAATTAGAAGGCATTCGAAAAGAAATTGAAATTCCTTTAATCATCATGGGGTATTTTAATCCACTCCTTCAATTTGGAGTTGAAAATTTTTGTAAAAAATGTCATGAAATTGGGATAGACGGACTCATTATCCCTGACCTTCCTGTAGAGGTGTATCATGAAAAATACAAAACCCTATTTGATCAGTATGGTCTTTACAATATGTTTTTAATTACCCCACAGACTTCAGAATCGCGAATACGATTTATTGATCAAGTCTCAAATGGATTTATTTATATGGTGAGTAGTGCAAGTGTAACAGGAGCAAAAAATACATTTGGTAAAACGCAAAAATCCTATTTCAAGCGCATACAAAATATGAATTTAAAAACGCGCACAGTAGTAGGTTTTGGTATCAGTAATGCGGAGACTTATTCAGACGCAGCAAATGCCTCTAGAGGTGCAATTATAGGCTCGGCTTTTATAAAATTCTTAGCCACTGAAGGCATCGATCAGATTCCAAAATTTATTTCTTCAATCCGTTAATTGAACTTAGCTTCTATTTACTTAAGAATTATTCACAATCTGTATTCACTATTTTTGACGGATCAAAAAACTAGTATTTAAGGTATTTAAAGCTCAGATTTATAGAAATTTTCAATCGATTCGATACCGTTTTACTTTTTTTGATTGAACTATTAGATTTAAACCCAAAAATATTTCCTTTAAAAGATTAAATTTTCCTTTATCAATTGTCATTGGTACTATTTGGTTATAATATTTTATTGTAGAGGCACCTAAACAAAAAGTGAATGAATGATTGCTGCTGTAAGTAAGGTCTATAAGAAAGCTCCAAGTAAAAAATAGTTTTTGCATAACACTCATTTTTAAATAGAATGCTACATTTAATAAAAAATATCTTTGAAAAAAACTTTCTTTTACCTGCTTTTTTTCTTCACCTATTTAGGGCTTACAGCACAGCAGTCCGCTATTAAAATTCCCATAATTATTGATACAGATTCGGCCAATGAGATAGATGATTTATTTGCTCTAGTTCGTGTACTTGGAGAACCCCGTTTCCAACTTTTGGGTATTAGTTCAGCACAGTTTCATCAGTCACCTTATGCTACTACGGATACAGCTTTAGAAAGCCATAAGCTGAATCAAGAACTACTAGAATTGATACCCCAATTTAATATTCGACTTGTAAGAGGAAGTGCCCAGCCCTTAAAAAATATTAAGTTCCCTCAACAATCCGAGGCCAGTGATTTTATAATCCAACAAGCCAAAAAACTTCCCAAAGAACAAAAACTTCATCTCATCATTTTGGGCTCTTGCACCAATATTGCATCTGCTTTAATTCAAGCCCCAGAGATTGTAAATAAACTTCAGGTCTATTATATAGGGTTTTGGCACGACCCCATACAAAATACTTACAACAAAAAAGAATTTAATACCAATAACGATCCCAAAGCAACAAATTTTCTTTTAGATTTTAAAGGTTTAGATTTTCGGATTATGTCAGCGACTACATGTCAAAATCTTGTTTTTGAAAAAGACCAAACTTTCAAAAACTTAGGTGAAAATCCACTGGGACTCTATCTTAAAAATCGTTGGTTAAGCTATAAGCGGTGGTGGACCGATAAAGATCCCGAAAAAAGAAAATGGATCATGTGGGATGTTTCAATTATTGAAGCATTAGCCCACCCAGAATGGACAGAAAAAAAATTTTTCTTAACACCTAAAGAAAATCTTCCCCGTAAGGTTCAAATCTATACTTTTATAGATACGTTAAAAATGAAAAATGATTTTTGGCAACACTATAACCGACTGCTACCATAAATAAAAATCTATGTTTCTCTTTGATCAAAACACCCCTTTAAATGAGATTAATAGATATTTAAGTGATAAAATTTCTTTTCTTGAAAGAAAGGAGCTCATTAATCAGATTGAAATTGCCGGGGAGGGAAATATGAATGTTGTTTTAAGATTGAAAACACAAAAACGTTCATTCATACTGAAGCAATCTCGACCCTATGTACAAAAATATCCAAGTCTTGCCGCACCGATAGAACGTATAGCAGTCGAGCATCAGTTCTATACTCAGATGCTAAATAATTCATTTTTCCCTAAAGTACTTTATTATAGTACAGATGACCATTTAATGCTTTTAGAAGATCTAGGACAATGTGAAAGCCTTATAAGCCTTTATAAAGAAGCCTCAATTTCTGAATCCCTCTTTAAAACTCTTCTTATTGCATTGGACAAGATTCACTCCTGTAACATCTCAAAAGATTATCCAAAAAACAGAGGGCTACGTAATCTTAACCATCAACACCTTTTTATTTTACCTTTCAAAAACGATAATAATTTTTCTTTAGATACTATCCAGAAAGGTCTTGATGAACTTGCAACCCCCTATAAAAAAAATAAAGGATTAAAAAAACAAATAGAAAGGCTCGGGGAACACTATCTTAAACAAGGAAATACCATGCTCCATGGAGATTATTATCCAGGAAGCTGGATGATGAATCGTAATCAACTTTATATTATTGATCCAGAATTTAGCTTTGTAGGTTTTAAAGAGTTCGACCTAGGAGTAATGGCTGGCCATTTATTACTTGCAACAGCTAATACAAATTACCTAGAACGCATTTGTAAAGAATATCCTACTTCTATAAATGAGGATTGGGTCTATTCTATATGTGGTATAGAAATTTTAAGACGCCTTATTGGTTTAGCTCAACTACCAATTAATCGTAGCTTAGAAGAGAAACAAAGACTTCTTTCAATGGCACAAAACTTTATCCTAGGTTAGAGAACGATTGCTACCGCGAAACAGAACAATCCCCTGCATATTTGATTACTGAGTTATATTATGATAGTCTTCGCTTTTATATTGACTGAACACTTACTTTTAAAACTTCTAAACTCCTGAAAACCATTTCAATAGAAAATCCCATAATTGAATATCATGATCATAAATTTCATCTATGAATTTTCAAATCAAGAGATCCTCTTTGAAATGCGATTAGAAACACTAAAAGATCATAGAGATTAAGACAATTTGAGAATTGATATTAACGATTAAAATTTAACTTTATAAGGTGAAACCTTCAAAACAGTAATGGGTAATTTAGTTCTGGTATTTGCAAAAACCCCAGTATTGGGAACCGTAAAAACACGTCTAGCAAAAAAAATAGGGGTGGAAAAAACCCTTTGGGTCTATAAACAATTATTAAAAAAAACAGAGTCAGTACTCCAAAATACTGAAGTAGATAGCATAGTCTTTTACTCAGGGAAATCAGTAAAGGATTTTGGAATCCATTTTATGAAGTTTAAAAAACTAAAACAACGGGGTGAAGATTTGGGACAGCGCATGTTGTCAGCATTTCAATGGGGTTTTGAAAAGGGGTATAATAATATTATTATCATTGGATCAGACCTCTGGGAACTAGATACAAATACAATTGATGGGGCCTTTGATTATTTAAAAACTCACGATGTTGTCATTGGCCCAGCTACAGACGGGGGTTATTACCTTTTAGGAATGACAAAATTAATACCTGAAGTTTTTAAAAATAAAAAATGGGGGAGCTCTAGCATAGCAGCTGAAACACTCTGTGATTTAAGGGCTTATAAAATCATTATAACAAATAAAAAAACAGATCTGGATACTTACAGGGATTTAGAAGTTCAACAGGACTTATTTGAGGAATATAAAAGGGTATTTGACATCTAAAAAATTTTAACTGTTTTAATAATCTTTTTAGAGAATGTATCCTTGGCCTTCAAAAAAGATTAGTATCAGCAAGAGATCTCCAGATTAGGCTAAGGTTTTGACTATATGTTTTTATAGCTTTGGGTAATTAATTAAAATGCACAATTATGAATTGGAAATAATCTCAGTTCATAGAAATAATTTGATCTCATAGATGAAAACTAAACTATTTTTTATCGTTCTTTTAATGTGTTTATCACTTCAAGCACAAAAAAATAAACATACACGATGGAATGAAATGCTCGGAAAATATGTAGATACCCTAGGAAATGTAGATTATAAATCCTGGAGCAAAGACACAGCTAATCTCGAAGCTTATATTGAAACCTTAAAACGATTCCCTCCTCTGCGTACAGCAAGTAGATCAGCACAGATTGCCTACTGGATAAACGCCTATAATGCGCTTACGATTCAACTTATTCTTCAAAATTACCCGCTTAAAAGCATCAGGGACCTTAAAAATCCTTGGGAAAGAAAATTATTTGAATTAGAAGGAAAAAATTACAGTTTAGGAGATATCGAACACCAAGTACTGAGAAAAATGAAAGAACCTCGAATTCATTTTGCGATCAATTGTGCCTCAGCATCCTGTCCAAAACTATTAAATGAAGCCTACCAAGAAAAAAAACTAGAACTTCAATTAAGTCAAGCCACCCGTGACTTTATCAATGACTCTTCAAAAAATAAACTAAGTTCAAAAAGGGTACAACTCTCTCGTATTTTTCTTTGGTTCGGCAATGATTTTGGGAGTAAGCAGGAGCGACTGAATTTTATCATGCAGTACAGCGACCACAATTTAAAATCACCTGAAATAGACTACCTTCCCTATAATTGGTCTCTTAATAAGCAATAGTATTATAAAATTTATACCTCATCTATTATCCAATAGTACATTCCAAAAATAAAAATCCAAAGAATTGCACAAGAAATGATAAAAATCAGCGCATAGAGTATTATTGAAAACCAGTCATAACCAGAGCGAAATTCTTTTAGAATTCTAAATAAAATTAGAATACATACTGCAATAAATAGTACGGAGAGTAGGTATATCATAATAAAATAGGGGTTAAGATGAGTAGGGGTTAATAAATAAAGGTTTTAAAATTTCTTCAAGACTAGAATAAAAGATGTTTATAAATACGAGTGAAGTATACGATTTAGGGCTAATTAATTCCTCTTTAAGATACAAATAATATTTTTGAATCAAAAGCAGTACTTTAGTGCTATGGGTCTAGATGAGCAAAAAAAAGTTGTAATCATAGGAAATGGAATTTCAGGAATTACGACTGCGCGTCACCTAAGAAAAAAGACTTCCTATTCCATAGTTGTAATTTCAGAAGAAACTCCCTATTTTTTTTCTCGTACTGCACTCATGTATGTCTATATGGGACATCTAAAATTTGAACACACAAAACCCTATGAAGACAATTTTTGGAAAAAAAATAAGATTGATTTAATTCAGCAACGTGTAGATCAGGTAAACCTAAAAGAGAGAGCACTCTTATTGGAGGACCAAACCGCCCTAAGCTATGACTACTTAATAGTTGCCACAGGATCGGTACCAAAGCGCCTGCATTGTCCAGGGGAAGACTTAAATGCAGTCCAGTGCTTTTACCATAAAAAAGATTTATCCCTTTTAGAGTCTTGGACCCCTTCTATAAATACTGCAGTAGTGGTAGGTGGCGGACTCATAGGAATAGAGTTGGCAGAAATGCTTTACAGTAGAGGGAAAAAAGTTCATTTTTTAATTCGGGAATCCAGTTTTTGGAATCAAGTTTTAGCAACAGAAGAATCTGAGATTATCAATCAACACCTCAAGGACAGGGGGATCATACTTCACTTTTCAACTGAATTAAAGGCAATTAATGGAGATGAGGAGGAACGTGTTTGTGGAATACAAACTTCACAGGATACGGAAATAAAATGTGAATGGGTGGGATTAGCAATAGGAGTAACCCCTAATATTCAATTTCTAAAAAACAGTGGATTGGCAATAAATAAAGGAATACAAGTAAACTCCTATTTAGAAACCGCTATACCCGGTGTCTATGCTGTGGGTGATTGTGCTGAGCTTCTTGAGCCACCAGCTGGAAGAAGTACAGTGGAATCTCTTTGGTATACAGGAAGAATGATGGGGGAAACAGTTGCCCAAACCCTTGCCGGCAAAAACACTGTTTACGACCCTGGACCCTGGTTTAATTCAGCAAAATTTTTTGACATCGAATACCAAACTTATGGCAGTGTTGCCGCCAATCCAGATCCTGAAAAAGAAGTGCACTTTTTCTGGAGAAAAGCCAATAAAAATTGTAGCATCCGGCTGAGCTATCACCCTAAAAATTCAACTTTTCAGGGAATTGTGAGTCTTGGATTACGGCTTAGACATGAATTATTTGACCAATGGCTCAAAAAAAAGTGGCCTGTAGTAGAAGTAGTAAAAAATTTGAAATACGCATTTTTTGATCCGGAATTTAGTCCAAATTATGCGGATGACATCGAACAGTCATGGAATTACAATATCAAAAGGCATGAATCGATTAATTAAGCAAAGTAGCACCTTAATAGGCCTTATTGGGTTCGCTATTCTTTTATTCCCCTTGATGAGTCCCTCTGGAAACAAAACTGTTTTATTGTGCTCTAGTTTTTTATTGATGACACTAGGTGGATTAATTTATTTCCAGCAGCTCTATGGAAAAAGCCTTCCTGGTATAAAAAATAATGAGGTTTGGTTTAATGCCCTAACAACTAAAGGGGTCTCTGGGTGGATACTGGGAATGGCATTGACTGCTTTCTATATCACGATCTATTGGTTTCCCGCCTATTTAGGTTATAATCCTAACGGATCGAGTACTGGAGTGGTCGCCTTATTTGATCCTTTAAGCTATTTATTAAATGGGCAAGCCGCTACGCAGTGGTTTCTTTACGGAACACTGTACACTTTTGCGGTACTGCTCTTTGGCATCAAGTTTATTTGGAAATATTGGGGTAATCGCTATCAATTATTTAGGACACTTTCTGTTGTTTTTTTCCAGTTGTGTTTTGCGTTTCTTATTCCGGAACTGCTGACAAAACTCAATCCCGAAACCCCTTATTTCGCAAAAGATTTAAAAAATATGTGGCCCCTCAACTATTATTTTTTTGAGGAATGGCATCTGACGAACCTAATCAGCGGGGCAGATTTGGGCTATTTCTTTTTAATTTTTGGACTGATATTATTTTTTATTGGCTCCCCGATACTGACTTATTTTTTTGGGAAACGATGGTATTGTTCGTGGGTATGTGGTTGTGGAGGCTTAGCTGAAACAGCTGGTGACCCCTTTCGCCAGTTGTCCAGTAAAAAATTAAGTATGTGGAAATTAGAACGCTGGATGATTCATGCCGTTTTGGTTTTTATAAGCATTACTACGATTGCTTCTATTTGGTCTTTTTTGAGTCAAAACCCTGAAAGCAGTTTGAGTAGAGAAACCTTCCTCTACAGTATTGTCAGTCTTCTCTCTGTACTTTTTATTGTACTCTTGGTCTGGAAAAAAAATAGATTAGAAAAAGACGCGCGGTATGCGTTAATCAGTATAGGAACAGTGATTTTAATATCACTTTGTATACAGGGCTTTTCAGGACAAGACCAAATTCTTTTTCTCAATAGTTATACCTACCAAAAATGGTATGGTTTTGGAATAGGAGCTGCTTTTTCTGGCGTTTTAGGAGTAGGGTTTTATCCCTTTTTAGGAAGTAGGGTGTGGTGTCGATTTGGTTGCCCTATGGCTGCAATTCTAGGACTCCAACAGCGCCTATTTTCTCGTTTTAGAATCACCACCAATGGGGGTCAATGCATCTCCTGTGGAAATTGCTCTGCCTATTGCGAAATGGGTATAGATGTCAGAGCTTATGCCCAGCGGGGAGAAAATATTGTTCGCTCTTCCTGTGTGGGCTGTGGAATTTGCTCAGCCGTCTGTCCGAGGGGGGTTTTAAAATTAGAAAATAGCCAGTTAGAAAATCGTATTTCGAAAAAAGATTTTCCTTTGGGAATTAATAGGGAGGCTTCCTCATAAAATAACTCAAATCAGTTTAAGTATCTTTATCCCTATATGCATTCGATAGTCGTTCTGATTCCTGCTTTCAATGAAGAAAAGGCAATAGGTAAAGTCCTTCAAGCCCTTTCAAAAAATAGTATCGAAGCTGTAGTAATTGATAATGGCTCTACTGATCAAACTGCTGAAGTAGCTCGAGTCAATGGTGCCACTGTTCTATATGAACCCAAAAAAGGATATGGTTATGCCTGCTTAAAAGGAATGGCTTATATAAAAACCAAAGCGTCAAAACCTTCAATTGTCGTCTTTTTAGATGGTGATTTTTCAGACTATCCCGAAGAACTCAATAAACTTATCGCTCCTATAGAAAATGGGACTGCAGTCTTTACACTTGGAGCAAGAGTAAAAGCGCTAAGAGAACCGGGAGCTCTTATGCCCCAGCAACTTTTCGGTAATCAACTGGCTTGTTTTCTAATGCGTGTATTGTATCGAAGTAGGTTTACAGATCTGGGCCCTTTTCGGGCGATCGATTGGGAAGTCCTGCAAAGCCTTGAAATGCAAGACAAAACTTATGGATGGACGGTAGAAATGCAGCTTAAAGTATTAAAACGCAAACTGCCCTATGTAGAAATTCCGGTAAAATATCGAAACCGAATTGGGACCTCAAAAGTCTCTGGGACTGTAAAAGGATCACTTCTCGCAGGCTATAAGATTTTAGGGTGGATTGGCAGTTTTTATTTTTCACGATGGCGCTAAATAATTCTCTTTACCTGTTTTTTAGCTATGCAGTCCTTATTCTTTATGGATTGAGTTTGATTCTAATTCTTATTTACAGTCTGACTCAACTCAATATGCTTCGTTATTTTTTAAAATACCAACAGTCAAAACCAAAAAAAGCGCCTATACCAACCCCAACGCATTGGCCATCTGTTACCATTCAACTACCACTTTATAATGAACTTTATGTCGTCGAGCGGCTGCTAGCAAGTATAACTGCATTGGATTATCCTCAAGATAAACTTCAAATTCAAGTATTAGATGACTCCACAGATGAATCATTAGCGCTTACACGATCATTAGTGCAGCAATACCAAAAAAAGGGTTTCCCAATTGAACACCTCCACCGGACTCATCGAGAAGGATACAAAGCGGGTGCCCTCAAAGAGGGTCTCAAAACAGCCAGTGGAGAATTTATTGCCATTTTTGATGCAGACTTTTTACCTAATTCTAATTGGCTTCGGCAAACAGTACCTACTTTTCAAAACCCAGACGTGGGGGTTGTTCAGACCCGATGGGGGCATCTTAATAAAACGCATTCTGTTTGGACTTCAGTTCAAGCATTTGCTTTAGACGCCCACTTTCTTTTAGAACAAATTGGCAGAAACCAACAAAAACATTTTATCAATTTTAATGGCACCGCTGGTATTTGGAGAAAGTCCTGTATACTCGATGCGGGAAATTGGCAAGGAGATACCCTAACAGAAGACCTCGACTTGAGCTACAGAGCACAATTAAAACAATGGAAGTTTGTCTACCGTGAAGATATCGTGACCCCTGCTGAATTGCCGATTACGCTCAGCGCAATACGATCTCAGCAATTTAGATGGAATAAGGGAGGGGCGGAAAATTTTCAGAAAATGATTAAAAAAGTGATTCGCTCAAAAGAACTCTCTCTGGGCACCAAATTTAATGCAGTAATTCATCTGCTAAACAGCACTCTTTTTCTAAGCGTTTTTCTGGTATCCTTTTTAAGTGTACCTCTTTTATATATCAAATCCGCATTTCCTGTTTTTGATTCTTTATTTACTTGGAGTAGCCTCTTTATTCTAAGTACTTTAATTTTTTTTACTTGCTATTGGTTTGTACATCGAACTATTTATGGTTCGGGTGTCGCTTCATTCCTCAACTACTCCTGGCGTTTTATACAATTTTACTGCCTCGTGATTGGCTTTTCTGTTCATAATTCAGTGGCTGTTTTAGAAGGTCATTGGGGTAAAAAAAGTCCCTTTGTACGCACACCTAAATTCAATAGTAATGACGGTAAAAAAGTAACAGTTAAAAATAAATACATCCCAAAAAAAATCTCTGCTTTTACCCTATTAGAGTTTGTATTTTCATTTTATTTTCTTTTTGGTCTTTACAGTGCGCTTATTATGAGTGAAAAAAGTGACTTCTGGATATTACCCTTTCATCTAATCCTTTTTATTGGATTCATTAGTATTAGTATCTTTAGCATGAAACAAAGGCTATAGTTGTGCGTGCTTTACTCAGATCCCTACTCCCCTTTTTTATACTTTGTGGGTTTTTTTTTCTTTCAGAGCAAATAGAACGAACTGACACCCTTCCCTTGCTCATTTGCTACAGCTGTCTTTTTTTAATGGTCGGATACTGGATCAGAAACTTCAATGGGTTACTATCTCTTTTTGTGCTTGGGATTTTGGCCCGCGCTTTATTTATTTTTCACTTGCCTGAATTATCCCAAGACTTTTATCGATTTCTTTGGGATGGGCAGCTCCAGCAATTGGGAATCAATCCTTATTTAAAAACACCTAAAGCACTCGTGAATTTAGTAGGCTTTCCTGATAAGAACCTTTTATTTGAAAAAATGGGACAATTGAGCAATGGAAACTATTCCAATTATCCCCCCGCAAGCCAACTCTTATTCAAAATTGCCGCACTTGCCCATCAAACAAACCCATTCCAAGGCGTGTTGGTAATACGCCTGTTCTATTTGATTGGTGAGCTTATTGTTTTCTTTGCGGGCATTTCATTTTTAAAAAAATTAAACTTAGCACCTAATCTTATGGGGTGGTATTTTTTAAATCCACTGGTGATTATTGAAGGGATTGGAAACCTTCACGCTGAAGCCTTTATGCTTTGCTTTACATTACTTGCTCTCTCTCAGCTACATGCAAAAAAGAGTATTTTAGGAGGACTTTTTTTTGGATGTGCTGTTGCCATTAAACTGCTGCCCCTCTTGATTGTTCCTCTTTTTTATCGGTATTTGGGAGGAAAGCAGTTTCTGGTTTTTTGTGGATCGCTTTTGCTTATTTCCGCTGCTTTTTGGATCCCTTTTTGGGAGGGGAAGATGTTTTTTAATTATAAAGAAACCATTGCCCTGTGGTTTACCACTTTTGAGTTTAATGGGAGTTTCTATAATTTAATTCGCGGTATCGGTTATCAAATTAAGGGTTACAATATTATACGCCAATTGGGTCAAATCACCCCCTTTATTGTGGGGCTACTCGTTTTAATCTTTACGTTTCTTAGACCCAACTATACGCTTAAATCCCTCATAAAAAACATCCTTTTTTTATTGAGTATTTACTTTTTTATCGCAACTACTGTTCATCCTTGGTACATCATCAATCTTATTTTTTGGGGCATCATAAGTGGTTATGCATTCCCACTCGTTTGGAGTCTTACCGTTTTTTGGAGCTATAGTGCTTATGGTCTATCTGGCTTTGAAGAAAATCTACTACTTCTGTTTGCTGAATATCTAATCGTTTATGGAGTTCTTCTCTGGGAATTGATAAAAGGCCCCCTAGGGGAACATCTTCAAAAACCCCACTTCTTTAGCACTCAACTTTCTCCAAGTTCCACGGGGTAAGTCTTTTTTGGTAAGTCCACCAAAAGTAACCCGGTCCATTTGTACTACTTTTAATCCTACGCTGCTAAAAAGTTTAACTAAAGTTGCTGGAGACAAAGAATAAACTTCAATTCCGATCTCATTTTTAGGAATTCCCTCTAAAAAACTCAGCGTTGCTATTTTAGCCGTTTTATTAAATACCTGCTGTCCCTCTTTGAGTTTATTGATCTGTACTTGCGTAACTTTTTGGTTCAATACGACTTGATATACCATTGGAATTGCATTCGAATGATTGAGTTTTTTTCTCAGTTCAGTATCATTTGTCATCAGTAAAAGTCCGGTCATGGGTCTTCCCATATCTCCTATGGGAGGAATTTTTTCTTTGGCAGCAGTACGGATTAACTCTTGAACAGATTTTTTGATTACTCCTCCTTGGGTAGTTGCTACAAAACCTTTGGGCTTATTGAGAAGAAGATAGACAAAAGGGGCTTTTTGTATTCGAGCACCATCGTATTTGACTTCATCCGCTAGACTAATCCGATAGCCCATTTCAGTCACTACTTTACCATTGACCTGAACCAGTCCCATTTTTATATTTTCATCCGCCTCTCTACGAGAGCAAATCCCTGCATTCGACAAGAATTTATTAAGACGTACATTTGTTTCTTTCTGAGAATTGGGTGGGGTAGAATTTTTTTTTGGCTGGTACTTTTTTGGTTTCATTAAAAGGTTTTCCTAACGATAAATCAAGGCAATACTCAATACGCCTATCAGTATCCATAATTTTATAAAATTGTGCACCCAAAGGTACGCCTTTTCTGATTGCGCCCTCCACAGATATATTAAAACAAAACTGAGAAAGGGAAAACTAGCACCAAAGAAATATTGGATTTCCCCTAAGGGTTGTAGGATCAGATAAAAAGCTGGGATCAAAGTGCAAAGTACAGCCGCTGTGATAAAGATTTTCGTAGTCTGATGACTGAATACTACTGGTAATGTATTGTAACGCTGAACCCAATCGCCCCTAAAGTTTTCTAAATCTTTGACAATATCCCGTGCCAGAATTAAGAAATATAAATAAGCTGCATAATAGAAAATAACAGTGTCAAAATTTTTAAAATACAGTGTAATCGCCCAAAAGGGAAGAATCATTAAAAAAGCGGAAAAGATATTGCTCAACCAAAAGTAGCGTTTAATTGTACTACTATAAAGCCAAATAATCAGCATATAGGTAAAGAAAAACAAAACCACTCGAAGTGAAACAGTACTCGATATGAGCAAGGCAATAATATTGAGAATAAAATAAAGAACAAGCTGTAATTGCTGTGAAACCAAATGCTCCAGTATATATTTTTTAGGCCTATTGATTTGGTCTTTGGCAGCATCATAAAAATTATTAATGATATAGCCCGCAGCAGTTATTAGTGCTGAGGAAGAGACAATTGCAAAAAACTTGAAATCTAGAAGCAAATCTAAGCCGCTGTATTGAGGAACTAAGATATAGCGTGCCGTGAGGTATTGTGCAAGAATTAGAATACTAATATTATAGCCACGGACTAAGCTAAATACACTCAAAATTTTGAGAATATAGCGTCGCAGTGTGTCTGAAGAGGACATACCGGAATTTAGAAGTGATAGACCACTTCCAAAGGATATTGCTTGAGGGCTTTCTTTGCTTTTTCAAAATCTTGGGCAAACCCCAAAATAAATCCGCCCCCGCCAGAACCACATAATTTGAGGTAATAATCATTAGTTTCAATACCCTGTTGCCATAGCTGATGAAATCGCTCTGGTATCATGGGTTGGAAATTTTGAAGCACCAAAGCAGAAAGTGATTTTATATTTTGAAAAAGAGAAGTGATATTGCCTTTGAGAAAATCTTCTACACAGGCGTCTGATCGTTTTATAAAATGCTCACGCATCATTGTACTAAAGGCCTCCTTTTTCATATTTTCCATAAACATAGAAACCATGGGTGCTGTTTCTCCGGTTATACCGCTGTCTAATAAAAATACAGCCCCTTTTCCTTTTGAGTGTTGGGAAGGAATACCTGTAGTTTCAATATTTTCCTTTGAATTAATCAGGATTGGCAAACTCAAATAACTGTTCAAAGGATCTAAGCCTGAAGATTTTCCATGAAAAAAGGATTCCATAAGACTAAAAACCTTTTTGAGGTAGCCTAACTTTTCCTTGGTCAGATTTTCTAAAACGGTAATCTTACAACAAGCATATTGATCGTAAATGGCCGCAACTAAAGCGCCACTGCTTCCTACTCCATATCCTTGAGGAATACTGCTGTCAAAATACATATTTTGGGCTAAGTCACTATTAAACTTCTCCCAATCAAATTGGATCAACTTAGGGTCAAGCGTTTTAAGATAGTCAGAGAATTCAACTAATTTTTGATGAGATTTTGGGTCAAAGGCATCTCCTTTGGCTGGAATTTTTAATGCGCCTCGATAAAAATTATAGGGTATAGAAAGTCCTTTTGAATCTTTTATGATTCCATACTCTCCAAATAATAGAATTTTAGCAAAAAATAAAGGTCCTTTCATTTTTCTTTCTCTTTTCTTTTTTTTTGGGTAAGAACATTCCTGCTCTCAGTTCAAAGTTACACTTTTTTGGCCCCCCTGCCAACTTGGTCTATGAGGTAATCTCCTTGGTTACAATAATTTTTTAGTTCACTCTCAACAAGTTCGAGTACAGCCTTTTTATCTGCTAAAGGATAAAGCAGATGTATATTTGCTCCTGCATCTAGCGTAAAGCAAAGTGGAATCCGTGTCTCTTTTCTAAAATTCCATACTTTTTCAATTACGGCTAACGTATTTGGCTTCATTAAGAGGTAATAAGGCTTTGAAGTCATCATCATAGCATGTAATGAAAGTGCTTCACTTTCAACAATTTGCATAAAGCCTGCTAAGTCTCCAGATTTCAGTATAGGCATTAATTCTTTTAAGTGATTTTCTGCCTGTTTGAATCGTTGAGCCGCATAGGGGTGTTTATGCATCAGCTGATGACCCGCTGAGCTTGAAACAGGCTTACTACCTTTTTCCACTAAAAGTATGGTGTCTTGATAGGTTGTAAAAACGGGATTAATGTCCTCTTTGAGGGGAATTGCATAATAATCACTGCTTTTTTGCAAATATTCCGTTTTACCCCAAAGCATTAAAGGTCCCTCTATACTCCTAGCTGCACTTCCAGAGCCCAAACGTGCGAGGAAGGAAGCTTTCTCACTACAGGCAGTTTCTGAAAGGGAAGGCGTGAGTTTACGTTCCATCTCCATTAACCCTACACTTAGCGCAGCCATTGATGAAGCAGACGAAGCGATACCACTGGAATGAGGAAAAGAGTTTTGGCTTTTTATTAATAAATGATAGCTTTCTATCCAAGGAATATAAGCTCGTATTTTATTAAAATAAGCCTCTAATTTAGGATTAAACTCAGGCTTTAATACACCTTCAAAATAAAATTCAAAGCTAAAAGAGGTGCTTTTTTGGGGTGTAAAAGTCAATGCGCTTCGGGTAATACTTGAATCCAGTGTAAAACTTAAAGATGGATTTTTGGGTAGCTGGTGAGCAGATTTGCCCCAATATTTGATTAAGGCAATATTGCTTGGCGCCTCACATACTGTGGTGAAGGGAGTAGGTACCGCCTCCGCTGAGGAAATAAAACGAGAATCATCCATCGGTTGTAAAGATACAGCTTCATCTATAATCTAAGTAGCTGCTTTGTTTGGAAATTGAATATTTCTATTAGCTTTACATTAATGAAGCAAACAAAAGGATCCTATTTTATTGCCATCTTCTTGGGTATATCACTCTCGTTAGGGGTTGGCTTTATTTCAAGCCTAGTAACTAGGCAAGCCATTCCGGTATGGTATGAAGGGCTGGAAAAGCCTTTTTTTTCTCCACCCAACTGGATTTTTGCACCTGTTTGGACTTTATTATACTGTTTAATGGGATGGGCGGTAGGCTCGGTTTGGCATTATGGCAGAAGACACCGGTGGGGTAAAACTGCTCTCTATCATTTTGGTGCTCAGCTAATTTTTAATGGACTCTGGTCACTCGTTTTTTTTGGATTACGAAGCCCCCTTTTGGGCTTATTAGTTATACTCACACTTTGGATTTTAATCCAAAGAACTATTTTTTGGTTTGGCTTAGTAGATAAAAAAGCAGCCTATCTTTTATACCCTTATTTGGCTTGGGTCAGCTTTGCTACAATTTTAAATGGAGCTGTCTTGTATTTGAACTAATTGTCTTGCCTTCTAGGAACTCGTTCAGGAAAGTCAGTAATGATTCCATCAATACCCAAATCTATTAGAGAAGCAATGTCTTCAGGTTTATTTACAGTCCAAGCAAAGATTTGAAGACCAGCCGATTTAATTTTAGATATATTATTTGGGTTTAAAGAGCTAAAATCAGGATTTATGGCCTTGGCCTGAAGTGCTTTCGCTACAGGTATTGCATCCAAAGGATCATCCTCAGTCAATATTGCCAATGGCACATCCTGATTGTGTTCATAAAAAAGCTTTAGCTCTTCCCAGTTGAAGCTTGATACCAAAATCTTATCAGCTGTCCAAACTCCTTTTTGAAAATATTGCTGCAGCAGCTCAATAGTTGGAAGGGCTGTTTCTGAGCCCTTTAATTCAATATTTAAAAATACTTTACCGTCTATCAAATCCAAGACTTCTGCTAATGTTGGAATTGTAAAGCCGTTTAAGACGTCGATTTTACGAATTGAGTCTAAATCCAACTGTTCAATATAGCCTGTGGCATTGGTCAAGTGATCCAATATTTGATCGTGAAAAACGACAAGTTCACCGCTGGCACAACGAAAAATATCAATTTCTACACCGTCTACCCCAAGCTTTAAAGCTTTATCAATTGAGGGGAGTGTGTTTTCAGCCAAATGACCTTTAGCTCCTCGGTGACCGATCACTAAAGGATTTGTTTTTGGAGTACAAGAGTTGAGAAGTATACCCATAAGAAAGAAGTGAATTAGGTTTTTCATTGTTGCCTTAGTTATCTTTTATTAATATCCAAAATTCCCAGGGCTTCATATCATATTGATAGGGGGGCGCCAATCGTTTTGATTTAAAGTCTTGAAACCGCTTAAAAACACCTTCATAGTTCATAGTAAACTGGGCATAATCTTTACTCAAATTAGCGATTACCACTAATGTATCTCCTTTATTTGTTCGCTCAAAAGCGAATACTTGCTGCTCTTTTGTAGTTGTCAATCTTTTAAAAGAGCCCCCTTCCAGTCCACTTTCTAGCGCAGGGTGGTTATTTTTAAGAGCACCCAACTGTTTTAAAAGCTTCATTGTGGCACCTTCTGTCTTAGGAAAGCTATCTTTCTCAAAAAATCGTAGTCTTTTATTTAAATCATACTCTTGACCTGAATAAATAAGGGGCATGCCCGGTACTGTAAAATTCATGGCCATAAACGCCTGCGCAGCATTGCCATAACTTTCTTCTACAGTCCCATTCCATGAATTTTCATCATGGTTTGTCACAAAGTGAACTACCGTATTCTCTTTACCATAGTTAGTTAAGACGCCTTGGATGTGACGGGCGTAGTCATTTGCATTTTTTGTTCCTTGGGCCACTTCTTTTGATAAGTGATGTCCAGGCCAGTCATAGGAAGCATCAAATTTACTTACCAGATTTAACCCCCCAGGATGATAGATGTCAGTCTCTGCTAAAAGAAAAACGGGTTTTATGGCTTTTAGCGCTTCGAAGGTCTTGTCGTAAAACACTTGCGGAACTGCATAAGCCTGATCAATTCGGTAACCGTCTATATGGGTCTCTTTAACCCAATAAACCATGGCTTGTCTTAGTGCCTCGCGCATCTCCATGTTGTCGTAATTTAAATCTGCGACATCTGTCCAACCGAATGATTTACCTGTACGAAAATCAATGGGATCAATAATTTCTCCCTTTCTGTTTTTAAGGTAATAATCACTGTGTTCTTTGATCCAAACATGGTCCCAACCTGTGTGGCCAGGCACCCAATCTAGAATGACATACATCCCCAACTCGTGCGCTTTATTTACAAGTGCTTTGAAGTCTTCGAGGGTTCCAAATTCTGGATTAACTTTTGTATAATCTGAAACAGCATAATAGCTCCCTAAAGGCCCTTTGCTTTTGGTCGTTGAAATAGGATTTATCGGCATTAACCAGATAATTTTAACACCCATTTTTTTGAGTACTTGTAAATCTTCAGCAAAAGCATTAAAGCTCCCTTCATTTGAATACTGACGAATATTGGCTTCATATAAAACCGCCTTTGAGGCAATTTCTTCACTAATGGGTGGCTGTATTACCTCTTTTTTAATTTGAGGTTCAGGTTGTCGTGCTTCTTGATTTTGACAGGACCACACTAGGAGTCCAATGCCTATTATTTGTATTAATTTCATAAGCTCAATTCTAATATTAAAACAGTTTCAGCAGGTATATCAAGAGTAGAAGTTAAAGAATACGAATTTTGAGAACTCACCTCTATCGCTTGAGTATAATTTGCAATCCCTTCTTTAAAGCGTTCAAGATTTAAATTTTGGGGACTTTTATTATTATTTACCACAACCATAACCCGCTCTTGCTCTGTATATCTAAAGTACACATAAACATCGTTTTGAGGAATATAATGCAGTGTTTTTCCAAAGTGAACTGCTGTATTTGTTTTTCTCCATTGGAGTAATTTTTTTGTAAACTCAAAATAAAGCGTTTGTCGAGGGGTTCTTTCACTTTTTAGAAACGCATTTTGTTGGTCATCAGGCCACCCACCTGGAAAATCACGCCTGATGTCTCCATCACCGAGTTCTTTTTTGCCTGTCATCCCGATTTCTGATCCGTAATAAATCTGAGGTATTCCTCTTAATGTTAATAATACGCTGAGTAGCTGCTTATAATTTTCTATGCGAGGATAAAAGTTATTAATTCGGTTGGTGTCGTGATTCTCAGCAAAAATGACCACATTATGGGGGTTTGGATATAAAAAGTCATTCTGCATATTTTTATAAAGTCTCGTAGTTCCATGTTCCCAGTAGGAGTTGTGCTCATTAAAGACTTTCACGAGTGCGTCATTCAAGGTAAAATCCATCACACTGGGCAATTTAGAATCGTAGCCCTGTAGGGCGGCAATTGGACTTTTTTCTTGCCAATAAGAAAGATGAATTGTGCTGTGCATCCACCCTTCTCCCACTATATTGAAATGGGGATATTCTTCCCGTATGGCACTGACCCATACTGTCATGGGTTCAGGGTCATTATAGGGATAGGTATCTACTCGAAAACCGTCTATTTGTGCAAATTCTATCCACCATACTGCATTTTGTATTAAATACGTTAATAAAAGTGGATTATCCTGGTTCAAGTCTGCCATAGAGGGAACAAACCAACCTTCTTTAAGCTCTTTTCGGTCTTGTTCAGCAGCATAGGGATCTGAATGTATTTCTTTTCTATGGTTTGTATTGGTATACTCGGCAAACTGATGTATCCAATCTGATTCAGGAAGGTCTTTAATCATCCAATGTTCGACACCCCAATGGTTAGTTACATAGTCCATTATCAGCTTCATTCCTCTATTGTGCAAACCGTTAGCGAGATCCCTATATTGTTGGTTGGTTCCAAATCGAGGATCAATTCTATAAAGATCACTTTGCGCATAGGTATGATAAGACACTTTGCTGTCATTGTCTTCACATAAGGGGGTAGACCACAAGGCTGTCACTCCGAGGTCTTCCAGATAATCTAAATGGTCGATAATTCCCTGGAGGTCTCCTCCGTGTCTGCCATCTTTATGGGATCTATTGGGTTGTTCTGTAACGGTCAGGTGAGTATCATTACTCAAATCGCCATTAGCAAAACGATCCGGCATAAGCAAATAGATTACATCAGAGGCGTTAAAACTCTCAATATCTGGTCGCTGTTCGCGGACTTTAATTTCATATTCAAATTTAGATTGAACATTATCTTCTTTGCGTAATTGGATTTCTAACTTTCCAGCCTTGACTTTGGCTATATCCAAATCAATAAAAAGATAATTTGGGTTTTCTACTTTTTGAATAGTAATTGAGTCTAATGCGGGAATTTCAACTTGATAATCTGCTATTTGTTGGCCATAAAGCATCAGTTGCAGTTGTGTATTTTCCATTCCTTTCCACCAAAAAGGAGGCTCAATGCGTTCGATTTGCCCATAAATACTAAGTGAAAAGGAGGTGAAAATAATAAGAACTAGAATTCTCATGACTCTGGCATTAAGGGCTTTCCATTACAATAAATAACCAGTTCAGGTTTGTCATGAATGACACTCACTTTATTTTGTGATACAATAACTTGAATCGGAATTCCTCTAAAATTTAATTTAAAAGAAAAACCTTTCCATGCTGGGGGTAATTTAGGATTAATATGTAATGTATTATTTTCAACACGAAGTCCGCCAAATCCTTCAACTATACTCATCCAAGTACCCGCCATACTCGTAATATGCAGTCCCTCCTCTACCTCTTTATTATAATCATCCAGATCCAAACGTGCAGTTTGTAAATAAAAAGCATAGGCCATTTGAATTTTATCGAGTCGCGCTGCAAGAATCGCGTGTATACAGGGAGATAAGGAAGATTCGTGTACAGTAAAAGGCTCATAAAAATCAAAATGTCGGGCTAAGTTGTCCTGATCAAAATCTGACCCAAAAAAATAAAATCCTTGTAAAACATCTGCTTGTTTAATATAAGGTGATCTTAAAATTCGATCCCAAGACCAGTGTTGGTTCAAAGGCCGCTCTTTGGGGTCTATAGTAGCTACTGTATCTAGCGTTTTATCTAAAAATCCATCTTGCTGCAGAAAAAGCTCTTTTTTAGGGTGCATGGGGAAATACATTGCCGCGGCTATTTTTCTCCATTGAGCAGCTTCCTCATTTTTCCAGTTTAGTTTTTTAGATAAAGTCCTCCATTTTTCAGGATGCTTTTGAGCCATTTCTGATTGAACTTCAGCTGTGTAATTTAAACACCATTGGGCCATATAATTGGTATACCAATTGTTATTGACATTATTTTCATATTCATTAGGGCCCGTTACACCAAGAATTACATAGGCCTTTTGATGTGTAGAATAGTTGACCCTTTGCGCCCAAAAGCGAGCAATCCCAATTAAAACCTCAATCCCCATTTCAGGAATATAGGATGTATCTCCAGTGAAACGCTCGTAATTAAAAATAGCGAAGGCGATAGCCCCATTTCGGTGTATTTCTTCAAAAGTAATTTCCCATTCATTATGGCACTCTTCTCCATTCATAGTGACCATAGGATAAAGCGCTGCACCCTGAGTAAATCCTAGCTTTTGGGCATTTTCTATGGCTTTGTCCAGTTGGTCATAGCGATACTTGAGTAAATTACGTCCTACTTCGGCCCCTTTGGTGGCCATATAAAAAGGGAGACAATAGGCCTCTGTATCCCAATAGGTACTACCCCCGTATTTTTCACCTGTAAACCCTTTTGGACCAATATTTAGTCGAGGATCTTTTCCGTTATAGGTTTGATTCAATTGAAAAATATTAAATCGAATCGCCTGCTGTGCAGCAGCATCCCCCTGTATCTCTATATCTGAGGTATTCCAAATTGCTGCCCATGCTTCGCGCTGTTCTTCGAGTAAAATATCGATTCCCTTACGGAGTGCCTCCTTTACAACTGCTTGTGCTATTGAAAAAAATTCAGAACCTGGCTGATTTATTCCATTTATATAGCCTCCAAATTTGAGAAGTACACACTGTTCTCCTTCCTCTAAAGTCTGAGAAAATTTTTGACTCAAACGCCACTCTTTGGTAGCTGTTTCTTCAGGCTTTACATGCTTTCCTTTTGGATCTACCAGCTGGGTATGGGCATAGGTAGCTACCTCAAATTCAGATTTGTAAGTCTGAGATTCAAGAAGCATAATATCGTCTTGATGAAGTGCCTCCCTATGAGCCCAGAAAGGATCATCCCAATTCGTATCTTCATTTGTAATGCTTCCTTCAATATAGGAGTCGAAGTCTATATTACATTTTCCTTCTAGTGCTTTTATTTCATAGTGTATCACGCCCAAGGCACCTTCTCTCATGGATAAAAACCGTTGGACTGTTACTCCAATTTTAGTGGCAGTATCGATCCTGACCTCAAATGAACGTTTGTAAACGCCAGACTTAAGATTCAACTCTCTCCTAAAATGGGAAATTTCTTCACATTGATTGAGGTCCAGCACATGTCCATTGATGTGTACCCCAATCCCGATCCAATTAGGTGCATTTAACACCTTTGCAAAATATTCTGGATATCCATTTTTCCACCAGCCTACTCTCGTTTTATCTGGATAATACACCCCACCAATATAGCTTCCTTGAAAACTGGATCCAGTATAGTGCTCTTCAAAGTTTGCACGCTGTCCCATGTGGCCATTTCCCAAACTAAAGATACTTTCTGAAGATTTCACTCGATCGGGAGCAAACCCTTCTTCTATAATTTTCCAGGGGTCTATTTTTAGATAACTTGAGTTGTGCATGGTAATAAATAATTAAAATAAAATTGGAAGCAGTTCTAAATTTAATACATTAAAATTAGGATAGCAATAATCCGTATCTGTAAATAAAGAAGGTTCACCTAAAGCTACGGCTGTCATTCCTCCTGCCTTTGCCGCTATTATACCTGCTTGCGAATCTTCAAAAACAACACAGTCCGCTGGAGTTAAACCCAGGGCTTGGGCGCCCTTTAAAAATACCTCGGGATGTGGCTTACTATGTTCTACCGAATTTCCATCTATTAAGGCTTCAAAATAATGCGTAATCTGAAGCCTTTCAAAGATGATTAATGCATTTTTACTCGCAGAACCAAGACCCATTTTTATATTTCGCTCTTTTAAAAATTCTAGAGCCTCTTTCACACCAGGTAATAAATCTGCAGGAGTAATTTGCTTTACAGCATTCAGATAATCTTCATTTTTTTGCTCTAATAGCTGTTTAAATAAAGGCGCTTCAATTGTTTTCCCTGCTAGGGAAAGGATTTTTTTTAAAGAGTCTATACGGCTTACCCCTTTGAGTTGTTCGTTGTCCTTTCGTTTTAAATCATAGTCTAATTTTGAAGCAATTTTCTTCCATGCTAAAAAATGATAGTGGGCTGTATCAACCAAAACTCCGTCTAGATCAAATAATGCACCTTGATGTTTGTGATTGGCATTCATTAATTAGGCTTCTGGTGCGAGAGAAACTTGTAAGCCCTCTAATTCTGGGGTAATCAGAATTTGGCAACTCAATCTACTGTTTTGTTTTACATAAAAGGCTTCTGAAAGCATGGCTTCTTCTTCATCTGAAGGTATAGGGAGTGGATGGTCACTCTCTATATAGCATTGACAGGAGGCACATAAAGCCATCCCGCCACAAGTACCCTCTACGGGTAATTCATGGGCTTTAAAAACTTCCATCAGATTCATTTGCATGTCAGTAGGGGCTGTAATTTTGTGTTGATTTCCCTCTCTATCCGACAATAAAACTAGAATATCTGTACTCATTTATTCTATGGTCTTAATCGTTGATTTTGCCGCTTTTTTTTCGGAGCCATCAAAACCACTTATGCCACTTACTGTTGTATACTTAAGTACATTTCGCTTTTCTGGATAAATCCGTTTAAAGGCACTCTGACACATTAGTGTAGCCTCATGAAAACCGCAAAGAATCAATTTTAATTTACCTGGATAGGTGTTGACATCGCCAATGGCATAAATCCCAGGTATATTTGTTTGGTAATCCAGTGTATTATCGACTTTAATGGCATTTTTTTCAATTTCTAAGCCCCAATTGGCGATGGGTCCCAGTTTTGGAGTCAAACCAAAGAGTGGAACAAAATCAGTACAACTCCAATTTTTATGCGCTCCAGCATGGTTAAGGCTGATACTTTCGAGTCGATTTTTTCCATGAAGTGCTGTAACTTCTGCTGGAGTAATCAAATTGATACGACCCTTATTTTTTAATTCTTGTACTTGCGCCACAGAGTCTAAGGCCCCTCTAAATTCTGTCCTTCGATGTACTAAAGTAACTGAGCGCGCAATACGTTCTAGATAAATCGTCCAGTCTAAAGCAGAGTCCCCTCCCCCCGCTATTACTATCTCTTTATCGGTATAGTCTTCTGGATTTTTTATCATATAACTCACACCTTTGCCCTCATAGTACTCCAACCCTTCCAAAGGAGGCTTGCGGGGTTCAAAAGTGCCCAACCCACCTGCAATGACCACTACAGGAGCTTGGTGTTGAGTACCCTGGTCTGTAGTAACAATAAATTGTTCTGCTTCTGTTTTTTCTATAGAAACTGCACTTTCTCCAAGTGTGTATCCCGGCTGAAAAGGTGCAATTTGTGCTTCGAGTTTTTTGATTAAATCTCCCGCCAAAATTTCAGGGTAGGCCGGAATATCATAGATCGGCTTTTTCGGATAAATCTCAGCACATTGCCCTCCAATCATAGGCAGCGAATCTATCAGATGACATTTTAATTTCAGTAAGCCTGCCTCAAATACAGTAAAGAGTCCCGTAGGGCCTGCTCCAATAATGAGAAGATCTGTTTTAATCATTTGTGCTTGGATCAATACTTTCTACAGATTCTATATGAGGAAGGTATTTTTTTATCGTCATCTCTACACCCGATTTTAGCGTCATTTGATTGACGCTACACCCTACACAAGCACCGTGGAGTTGAACTTTAACGTGTTTTTCATCTTTTAAAGAAACAAAAGAGATGTCCCCACCATCCGAGTTTAGGAAAGGGCGTATTTCATCTAATGCTTGATGAATTTTTGCTATTATTTCTTCTTGATTTTGACTCATGATTTTACCGCTTCACATCCTACTAGATTCGTTATCTCTACCGCTTTTGTAGGAGGTAGGTTTGTATTTCTCAATAATGTTTCGGATACTAATTTTTTAGTTATTTCATTAAAATGTGGCGTCAATGCACTCCCTTCTTGTAATGCTGCTGGTCTTCCCACATCTCCAGCTTCTCTAATACTCTGCACCAGGGGTAAGGCCCCCAAAAAGGGCACTTCTTTATCTTTTGCCAAATATTCAGCTCCTTTTTTACCAAAAATATAGTATTTATTATTTGGTAATTCTTCAGGTGTAAAATAACTCATATTTTCCACAATCCCCAAGACAGGTACACTTATACTTTCTTGTTGAAACATAGCAATTCCCTTTCGTGCATCAGCTAGAGCAATATTTTGAGGGGTACTCACTACTACCGCCCCCGTGAGAGGAAGTGCCTGCACAATACTCAGGTGTATGTCGCCAGTTCCTGGAGGCAGGTCAATCAGCAGAAAATCTAACTCCCCCCAGGCAGCATCAAAAATCATTTGATTTAATGCTTTTGAAGCCATAGGGCCTCTCCAAATTACTGCTTGTTCGGGTTGGGTAAAAAACCCTATTGAAAGTACTTTAACACCATAGTTTTCTATAGGTTCCATTTTAGACTTACCCGCTACTTGAACTGAAAGCGGCCTGGCTCCCTCCATATCAAACATGGTGGGAATAGAGGGTCCGTAAATATCAGCATCCAGTAAGCCCACTTTACAACCCATTTGCGCTAAGGTAACTGCGAGATTTGCAGTCACTGTAGATTTTCCTACTCCCCCTTTACCAGAAGAAATTGCGATAATATTTTCAATCCCTGGAATAGGCTTCCCTTTAATGGGCTGCTCTTTTTGAGGAGCGGCAATAACTTTTGTATTTATTTTGATTTTGGCCTTTTCATAAACCTCTTGATGCAAAGTCTTTAAAATGGTGACTTCTAATTTTTTTCTGGCTTGTAAACTCGGGTTTTGTAGCTGTAAATCGATGTCTATTTGATCTCCAAAAATTAAAATATTAGAGACGACACCATCATCTACTATATTGCCTCCCGCTCCTGGGAGACTTATGGTTTTTAGTGCTTCTAAAACCGCTTCTTTCGAGATTTTCATGACCCTTCCTAGTAAGAACGCAAATATACAGCGTAGGATTCAATAACAAAAGCCCTCGTCTTCTAAAAGTCCCTAAGCGCCTTTACAGGATCCCAAAAATAAGTCTCAAAATCTTGGATCTGATCATCCACTACGGGTATTCCTTCATTTTCTAATAGCTGCTGCATAATCTTTCCTCCCCCAAAATGATGTTTCCCTGTGAGTAAGCCTTTTCTATTTACTACTCGATGCGCGGGTACTTCTACTTGGCTATGAGCGGCATTCATCGCCCAGCCAACCATACGTGAACTTTGAGGAGAACCCAAATAGCTAGCGATTGCACCATAGGAAGTAACCCTCCCTTCTGGAATTTGACGTACTACTTCGTAAACTTTTAAGAAAAAGGATGAAGAATTCATGGTTAAAGCTTAAATTTCATATACGTAATTTCTTTGCCGGCTTCCAAAAATTGTTTTTCATAAAATGTTTGAATCGCCGTAGCTTCTATTGGCGCTGTACTGTTATTATAAATATCATGATGTGCGTAGAGGATTTCGCCTAACTGCGCCACTGTCCCTAGGGTGTATCCAAATAAAAATTCACTGTCTGTTTTCAAATGGAGTACGCCCTCTGGATTGAGCAAAACCTTGTATTTAGCTAAAAAGTCAGGATGCGTAAGGCGGTGCTTTGCTCTTTTGTATTTTAATTGAGGGTCCGGAAAAGTAATCCAGATTTCGTTTACCTCATTCGGTGCAAAACAATGTGTTATTAACTCGATTTGAGTACGTAAAAACCCCACATTACTAAGTCCCTCTTCCAAAGCTGTTTTGGCACCCCTCCAAAATCGGGCGCCTTTAATGTCTATCCCGATATAGTTAATCTCGGGGTTTTGCTTTGCTAAATGCACCGAATATTCACCTTTACCACAGCCAAGCTCTAAGATTAAAGGATTCTCATTTTTAAAAAAATCAGACCGCCACTTTCCTTTTAGTGAAAAATCAGAAGCAGTCAAAAGTGCCCTTTCAGGCTGAACTACATTACTGAAAGTTTTATTTTCTCTAAAACGTTTTAATTTGTTTTTACTACCCAAAGCTTATTTTTTGATAAAAATAAAAATTTAAAAACGGGAGCTTGCCTAATTTTGGTCTAATGTGAGGGAAAAAGAAAATTCTGATCCTACTTTGGCCTCACTCTCTACAAAGATTTTTTCTTCATGCGCCTCAATGATGTGTTTTACAATAGCAAGACCTAAGCCAGAGCCGCCTTGGTTCCGATTTCTGGTTTTATCCACCCGGTAAAAGCGTTCAAAAAGCCTCGGTAGGTGCTCTTCGTCTATGCCTTCTCCATTGTCTGCAATGCGAATGAGGATTTTATTTTCTTTTAAAAACTGGATACTAACTTCTGTTACCCCTCGTATCACTCCATATTTTAATGAATTGACAATCAGGTTTGTCAGTACTTGCTGAATTCGCTCCTCATCAGCATAGACCTTGATGGGTGCCGGGTATTCCTTATCGAATCTTAGGGCAATTTGTTTTTCTGACGCCTGAATTTCGAGTAATTCAAATACATTTTCTATCGTTGCCACAATATTAAAAGATTGCTGATCTAGCCGGGCAATACCCGATTCAAATTTGGTTATCAAATCCAAATCTTTGACAATATAATTGAGCCGATCTATCCCTTTAGAAGCCTGCTTTAAATACTTTTTTCTCATCTTTTTATCTGTTACACCATCTAAAAGTGTTAACACATACCCCTGAACGGTGAATAAAGGCGTTTTGAGTTCATGCGCCAAATTCCCTATAAATTCCCTCCTGTAATCTTGCTCTTTTTTAAGGAGCTCGATTTCCAAATTCTGATCGGAATTAAGTTTTTGAAGACTCGATGTAAGCAAATCAATATCCTCAGCCTGACCTACAGAAGAAGTATAGGAAGTAGTAGGAATCAAACTCTTGTATAATGCGCGAACACGAGAAACTAAAAAACGCTCAAAGCTAAGTGACAAGAGCAAATAAGTAAGTAAAAAAATGGCGAAAAATTCAATTATAAAAAGAAGCGCATAAGCGCTTAGGGGAAGTTCTATAAAAAAATAAAAAATCCCAATTTCAAGAATAATCACTGCGGCAGTCACCAGCAGGGCAGAGATCAAACTTGCCTTTTTAAACTTTAAATAACCCACAATATTTATCGTTCAGGTTGGATAAATTTATAACCCACCCCTTTAACTGTTTTAAAATACCTATCGCCAATTTTTTCTCTCAGCTTTCTAATATGTACATCTATGGTACGGTCTCCAACCACTACATCACTTCCCCAAATTTTTTCCATAATCTTCTCTCGCTTGAAGACTTTTCCTGGTTTTGAAGCCAGAAGGTAGAGCAATTCAAATTCTTTTCTCGGCATGGAAAGTTCGCTCTCATTCAGAGTGACTTTATATTCTTCTTGATCGATGAGAAGATTATCAAACTCCAATAGTTCCTTTACTGTTTCTTTTTTCTTTAATCTACGGAGTAAGCCTTTTACTTTAGAGAGTAGTACCTTCGGTTTTATGGGCTTTGTCACATAATCATCGGCACCTGCATCAAAAGCAGCAACATAGGAATAATCTTCTCCGCGTGCCGTCAAAAACATAATTATGGTATCTTGAAATTGCTCTTCTTGCCTTAGTCTTTCGCAAGTTTCTATTCCGTCCAGCTCAGGCATCATAACATCGAGTATAATAAGGTGGGGAAGGGTTTTTTTTGCCTGCTTAAGGGCCTCCAGTCCATTAGAGGCTGTAGTTACTTGATAGCCTACTTTTTCTAAATTAAAACTGATAATTTCGAGTATATCAGGTTCATCATCAACCAAAAGAATTTTAATTTCTTCTTTCTTCATTTTATTAAATGATTAAACTTAAGACAATAATAAAGTTCTTTATGTTACCAAAGTATTAATATTTATAATAAATACTTAAATTTAGTGAGAATTTAGTCCCAATGAAAAGCGTCCTCTTTATTCTCTATTCGGTTATTTTACTCTCACTCCCAACACGCCCTGAAAGCGACACGCTGATTTCTTCTCCACACCTTAGTGTATACCTGCAAGAACCTCTTCAATTTTCCATTTATCCCAATCCTGTAAAAGAGGGACGTATTTTTATAAAAAGTGCGAGCAATTCGGAAATGCACCTCAGTATTTATAATATATTAGGAGAAAAGAAATTGGAACTACGCACAAAAAATAAAAGTATTTTTCTGGGCACATTGGGTTCTGGCATTTATATATTAAAACTCGAGCAAGACCATAAAACAGGTCTAAAACGACTTGTAATTCCCTAATATTAAGCCGTAATTTTAACTAATTTTGCCCCATGAGGGACGCATTTAAGCAATTTGATCAGATTACAAATTCCGAAGCATTTGCTGCCCAAGCGCTTGCGCTTTTCACCTATCAATATGAAAATAATACGGTTTACCGTTCTTATTGTGATTTGATCAATACAAATCCTGTTGAGGTCAAAACAATTCAAGAGATTCCATTTCTACCCATACAGTTTTTTAAGACACATAAAATCTATAGCCCTGACCCTCCTCCAGTAAATTATTTTGAATCTAGTGGTACTTCGGGGCAAATTCGATCCAAACACTATATAGGAGACTTGCAAATCTATCATCAGAGTTTTGAAAAGGGATTTGAGTTATTTTACGGACCCATCGAAGACTATGCTTTAGTTGCTTTGCTCCCCTCTTATTTAGAAAGGGACAATGCTTCTTTAGTCTACATGGCAAATGCGTTAATTAAAAAAACAAAGCATCCTCTAAGCGGTTTTTATCTCAACGAATGGGAACAGCTTAAATACACATTAGATCTATTAGAGCAAAAAGAGCAAAAAACGATTTTACTGGGGGTTACTTTTGCTTTACTTGAGGTTGCAGAAAAATACGACTGGAAGCTGAATCATACGCTGATAATGGAAACAGGAGGAATGAAAGGAATGCAAAAAGAATGGGTCAAGTCAGCACTTCATAAATACCTAGGTGAGCACTTCGGAGTGAGTGCTATTCATGCTGAATATGGAATGACTGAATTACTGAGTCAGGCTTATTCTAAAGGAAATGGGCTTTTTTACTGCCCTCCATGGATGAAAGTTCTAACTCGGGCAACTGAAGACCCTTTTGAGCTTATTGAATATGGAAAAACAGGGGGTGTCAATATTATTGATCTAGCAAATATTGATTCCTGTGCCTTTATCGCAACAGAAGACTTAGGCATTCTTTATCCAGATGGTGGCTTTGAAATACAGGGTCGATTTGATCAGGCTGAAGTAAGAGGATGCAATTTAATGGTTGTTTAATTCTCTATTTTTAAGAGGTAATAATTTTTTTTACCCCGTTGTAAGAGAATATACCGATCCGCAATTAAGTCTTTATGAGTCAATAGATAAGTCTCAGAAATTTTAGTTTTATTAACTGAAATGGCGTTTTCTTTTACTGCTCTTCGTGCCTCTCCATTGGATTTCAAAAACCCTGTTTCAGTGGCAAGTACGGCAACTAGATCCATCCCTTCTTTTAATTGGGCGCTACTGATAGTGGCTTGGGGAACTCCATTAAATAATTCTAAAAAAGTAAGCTCATCTAATTTTTGAAGGGTTTCTCTGGTTGCTTTACCAAAAAGAATCTGAGAAGCTTCTATCGCTTTATCAACTTCTTCTTTTCCGTGCACTAAACCAGTAACCTCCTCGGCGATCGCTTTTTGAAGGATTCTTAAATGCGGAGCTTCATTGTGCGCTTTTATTTTTTTATTGATCTCGTCTTCACTTAAAAATGTAAAAATCTTTATATAGGAAACCGCATCCTCATCAGAAGTATTCAGCCAAAACTGATAAAACTTATAAACCGAAGTTTTTGTCTTATCCAGCCAAATATTACCCTCTTCAGTTTTGCCAAACTTCGAACCGTCCGCTTTCTTTATCAGGGGACAGGTTATGGCAAAAGCTTTTCCCCCTTCTTTTCTTCGAATTAATTCAGTCCCTGTAGTAATATTACCCCATTGGTCGCTTCCTCCCAGCTGAAGTTTACAATCCATGCTTTTATAGAGGTGTAGGAAATCATACCCCTGGAGTAACTGATAGGTGAATTCTGTAAAAGACATGCCTACCTTCGCCTCAGAACTCAAGCGCTTTTTAACAGATTCTTTCGCCATCATATAATTTACCGTGATGTGTTTTCCAATATCTCTTGAAAATTCTATCAAACTGTAGGTTTTCATCCAATCGTAATTATTGACAAGACGAGCAGCATTGGGTTGTTCGGAATTGAAATCTAAAAACTGTTCAAACTGCTTTTGTATTCCCAGGCAATTTTTTTCTAAAGTAGGCTGATTTAATAAATTCCGCTCATCCGATTTACCTGAAGGATCCCCGATCATTCCTGTAGCACCACCCATAAGAACAATGGGGGTGTGTCCCGCTTTTTGGAAATGCATCAAGATAATGATCTGCACCAAACTTCCGATATGGAGTGAGTCTGCCGTTGGGTCAAATCCGATATAACCATTAGTAGATTCCGCTAACAGATGAGATTCTGTATCGGGCATAATATCGTGGAGTAAGCCCCTCCAACGCAGTTCTTGAACAAAATTAGTTGGCATTTATTTTTTGAGTAAAGATAGATTTCTCTGAGGGAAACCAAAAATCAAATTTAAAAAAGTGTACTTTCGTTTTATGATCTTGGTTACGGGAGGTACGGGAATGGTAGGCGCTCATCTTTTACTAGCCTGTATAAAAAATAATTTCCCAGTACGGGCGCTTTACCGCTCGGCATCCCGCCTGCAAGAGGTAGCTGATTTTTTTTCTCATAATTTTCCCGATCAACCCACTTATTTTGAACAAATCCAATGGCACCAGACCGATTTAAATGATATTGTCAATCTTGAAAAAGCATTTGAAAATATTGATCAAATTTATCATTGCGCGGCCAAAGTCTCTTTTGCTTCCTATCACAGCAAGAAATTAATAAAAACAAATAGAGAAGGAACAGCAAACCTCGTGAATTTAGCCGTAAAGTATAAGGTAAAGAAAATGGCCTATGTGAGTTCTATAGCTGCACTGGGGGTAGAACCTACTGTAAAAAAAGTTAATGAAGACTTCTCATGGAATCCTAGTCTGTTACATACGCCCTATGCCTACTCAAAATACGGTGCAGAGCTTGAAGTGTGGCGTGGATCACAAGAAGGCTTAGAGGTAGTAATTGTAAATCCAGGGATTATACTAGGGAGTTATTTTTGGAATAGAAGTAGTGGAACACTCATAAAAAGAGTGGCAAAAGGAATGAATTTTTACCCCCTTGGAAATGCGGGTGTTGTTGCTTTAGAGGATGTCGTTCACTGTTTGATTAAGTTGATGAATTCTCCTATAAAAAATGAGCGCTTTATTTTGGTTTCTAAAAATATTCCCTATCAAAATTTAATCCAAAAAATTGCACTTCAGTTAGGGGTTGGCCCAACTAAAATCCCTTTGACTAAAAGCCTCCTCTATACCCTCTTTATTTTGGATAAAGTAGCATATGCACTGGGGCTTAAAAAAAGTTTTTTGAATCAAGCTACGGTGGAAAGCTTGTGCAGTAAGCAAACCTATGACGGTTCAAAAATAGAAGAGAAACTTGACTTTAAATACAAGTCTATCGATGCTGTTTTAGCAGCCATTGGGAAGGCCTATAAAGCCTCTCACTGATACTCTTGTTTTTTATCCAATTCCCCTAAACTGTCCTTTACCCTTTGCATTTTCTTCATTACAGTAGCATACATGCGATAGTAGATCCTGGGGAATTTAGCATAGTAAGCATCGCTATCTGCTAACTGTAAGCTGTCTATTCCGTATTTTTTATAAAGGTAAGGCGTACCATATACCGCCTCAAAATCTGGATTTTTTGGGTTAAATGTGTTCATGGCATCAAGTATTAATAAATCATAAAGTATTTGCTCCATGCGCTCTTCTTCAATCAAGTTTTCAGGCTTTTCGACAACCCCTGTATCACTACAGGAGCTCGTCAACAAGACTATGATTGTTAATCCAAAAAAATAAAAGTACTTCTTCATTATCGATCAAATGTTAACGCCATAGCCGCAGAATTAGGGTGTACCTTTCCATTTAAATAAACCCATTGACCATTAAGAAGTGTTTGTTCCACACACCCCTTAAAAGTTGTTCCCTCAAAAGGAGACCAACCACAATGGTAAAGCAAGTCTTCTTTTACTACTTCAAATTCTTTTTCTATATCGAGTACGACCAAATCGGCGAAATAGCCTTCACGTAGAAAACCTCGGTCTTTAATATCAAAAAGAAGGGCTGGATTATGACATGCCTTTTGCACGATTTTCTCTAAGCGGATTTTTCCTTGGTGATACGCGCTGAGCAATGCGGGTAATGCATGCTGAACAAGGGGTCCTCCAGAGGGCGCCTTGGTATATATTTGATTTTTTTCTTCAAGCGTATGAGGAGCATGATCTGTCGCGAGTACATCCAATAAATCAGAATTTAAGCCTTCCCACAAGGCCTCGCGGTCTTCTTGGGTTTTAATGGCCGGATTCCACTTTATATGGGTTCCTTTTTCTTGATAGTCAGCATCACTAAACCACAAATGGTGTATGCATACTTCAGCAGTAATTTGCTTTTCCTCAAGGGGAAGATTATTTTCAAAAAGTGCTAGCTCTTTGGCTGTAGAAATATGAAAAACATGAAGTCTTGCTCCTGTTTCTTTGGCTAATGCTATTGCCTGAGAGGAAGAGAGATAACAAGCTTCTTCATTTCTAATTTTGGGGTGTTCACTTATTGGAATTTGATTGCCGTATTGGGCGATGGCCGCTTTTAAATTTGTTTTTATGGTTTCCTCATCTTCGCAATGAACGGCTATTACAAGTGGTGTACTGCTAAAAATAGATTTCAAGACTTCTGGATTATCGACCAACATATTTCCTGTAGAGGAGCCTAAAAAAAGTTTTAATGCGGGAACACGCTGGATATCCAGTGCTCTTATTTCCTCTAAATTATCATTGGTCCCACCAAACATAAAAGCATAATTTGCAAAAGCGGTTTTTGAGGCTCTTTCATTTTTGGCTTCCCATTCCGCTCTGGTTGTTGTCTGTGGTGCTGTATTGGGCATCTCAAGAAAGGAAGTTATGCCCCCTGCTAAGGCTGCTTTTGATTCTGTTTCTATACAGGCTTTATGGGTCAATCCTGGCTCCCTAAAGTGAACCTGATCATCAATAAGTCCTGGGATAATAAATTTTCCTTTGGCATCAAAAATCGGGGTATCCGCGTCACAATTGATACTTGCTGCTATTTTTTTTATGCGCTTACCTTCGATGAGGAGGTCTGCTTGAAAAATTTGATTTTCATTAATCAGCGTACCGTTCTTAATAAGTTTTTGTGATTGACTCATCGAAATGTTTTTTTAAAGAGTCGTAAAAATAAAACACCATAAAGTGCTTCCCAAATTATACTCCCATTCATTTTTGATTTTCCTTTTACTCGGTTGGTAAAGACAATAGGATGCTCAATTAATTTAAATTTTTTTAACCAAGCCTTGTATTTTAATTCTATCTGAAAGGCATAGCCTACAAATTTAATTTGATCAATCTCAATCGCTTTTAACACTTCACTACGATAACCCACAAAACCCGCTGTTGCATCTTTTATAGGCATTCCTGTAATCAATCGGACATAAAGTGAAGCAAAATAGGATAATAAAATTCGACTCAGTGGCCAATTCACTACATTAACACCCTTGATATACCTCGACCCAACTACAAGATCCGCTTCTTTCTCCAGTAAGGCTAACATGGGCTGAATTTCTTTGGGATTGTGAGAAAAATCAGCGTCCATTTCAAAAATATAAGCATAATTTCTCCTTAATGCCCACTGAAATCCATGAACATAAGCAGAACCAAGTCCTGTTCGATTAGAACGGGATTCTAAGAATAAACGCTTGGGAAAGCGTTCCATAAGCGAGAGGACTTTTTGTCCAGTACCGTCTGGAGATTCATCATCGACAACCAAAATAGCTACTGCTACTGGAGTAGAAAATACCGCTTCGATAATGGACTCGATATTTTCAATTTCGTTATAAGTCGGAATGATAATGAGTGTTTTTTCCATAGAATCAATCGTAAAAGTAGCAAATGTCTTTACAATTTATTGTGTTGATCCCTATAATAATTTTTTAGAAAACCCTTAATTTTAGCCTATGGAAGACTGGATCTATAAAGCTGATCTCAGAGCAGATTGGATGAGCCTCATTTTTTTTATTAATAGTGTTATCATCCTCTTGATGTATCGATTGGCTTCTAACCGATTTATAGGGTTACTCAATCTTTTTTACATGCATCACTATTTTGGAAAGTTTAGCCATGAAAAAGAATTAAACTACAGAAGCTATTTTAATATACTCAGCTTTTTATTGATTACTTCTTCGCTAGCGATGGCCTATTTTTCACTTTCACATTACTTCCCCTATACACTAAACTACAGCTTTGAATTTGTATTTCTTTTTATGGGTCTTTTGGTTATTTTATCCTTACGGTTTTATTTATTCCAATTTATTGCAAAACAATTGGGCTTTTTAAACCCTTTAGAGCCACTTATTTATAAAAATTTCTCTTATGCCACCCAGCTGGCAATTTATTTAACAGCACTCTTATTTTTCAAAAACTACAGTATTCTTCCAGCGTTGTTGTTTGAGGGTATTATTTTTCTTCTCTTCACTCTTTGGCTTATCCAGCAATTTAGAATAATTTTTCCCTTTTTTAGGGCACACTTAAGGGATGGAATTTATATTATTCTTTATCTTTGCGCATTCAAAATAGCTCCTTGGATTTGGATCTATTTTATGAGCATTGAAACACAATTGTAATTGGACCGACTATGAAAGTGAAAACTATACTAGTTTCTCAGCCCGAACCTTCTTCAGATAAATCTCCCTACAGCAGACTGAAAGAAAAACATAAGTTAACTGTTAATTTTAGGCCTTTTATTCATGTAGAAGGCGTTTCGGGAAAAGAGGTTCGACAACAAAAAATTGATTTCAATAATTTTCAAAATATCATACTAACCAGTCGAAATGCAGTAGATCACTTTTTTAGACTCTGTAAAGAAATGCGCTTTACTGTACCTGACACTACTAAATATTTCTGTCAATCTGAAGCGGTAGCCTACTATCTTCAAAAGTATGTTGTATACAGAAAAAGAAAAATTTATGTAGGTACACGTAGCATTAAAGACTTGGAAAGTACATTTAAAAAATTCGGTAAAGAAAGCTACTTATTTCCAACTTCTGATCTTTTAAAACCTGAAGTTCCTGAATTTCTCGATCAGCTGAAAATCAATTGGAAAAGGGCCATTTTATACCGCACTGTCGTAAGTGATTTATCTGATTTGAGAGATGTTTATTACGATATTCTCGTATTTTTTAGCCCTTCAGGAATCGAATCTTTATTTAAAAACTTTCCTGATTTTAAACAAAATAATACCCGAATTGCGGTCTATGGCAATTCCACAACCCAAGCTGCAGAGCAGGCGGGACTTAAGATTAATATCATGGCACCCACCCCTAAAACCCCTTCGATGACGATGGCTATCGAAAAGTATGTGGAGACAGTTAATAAATAGCTTTTAATTTTTGGTTGTGTAAAAAACAGAAAATGCATAACACCATGCCACTATAAGTGCTGTCCCCCCTATGGGTGTCATGGGCCCTAAAAAAGAGACAGAAAAAGGCATCAAAGATTTAAAAGACAAAATAAAAATACTTCCTGAGAATACTAATGTGCCCCCCACCAGCAAAAAATAAAGTATTTTTTTTTGCTTCTCAGTCATGAATTCAAGACCAGAAAGCAGGAGCAATCCCAGACCCTGATAGATTAAATATTTGAGACCAACCTCAAAACTTTCGAGCGCAGTAGCGCTTAAGATACTTTTAAAATAATGACTCCCTAAAGCTCCTAAAAGTAAGCCGATTACCATAAAGAACGCCCCAAAAAGCCTCATCTTTCTTTTGATGTTTTTCACTTTTTTTATTTAATTTTATAACAAAAATAAAGTTTATACCTTACATTTTAAACTAAATAATGAAAATATCTGAACAAAATATAAGTATCGACGGCATTGACAAAATCATATTAAGGCTGCTCTCTCAAGATGCACGAACACCCATAATGATGCTTTCTAAAGCGACTGGCATTTCAGGCGCAGCGGTTCATCAACGATTAAAAAAACTGGAAAAAGCAGCAATAATTTCAGGTTCACAAATTATTTTGAATCCAAAAATTCTGGGTTATAAAACATTAGCTTTTATTGGTATCTACCTAGATAAGGCCATCCGAAATCCCGAAGCGGTAAAGCAGTTAGAACAAATAGACGAAGTTATAGAATGTCATTATACCACCGGGAACTGGAGTATTTTTGTCAAATTACTCTGCAAGGATAACGAACATTTGATGGAACTTTTGAATAAAAAAATCCAGTCTGTAGAAGGCGTCTCAAGGACTGAGACTTTTATTTCACTTCAACAGCAATTGAATCGGCAACTTAAAGTATAGTTTAATCTCTTCTTCCCCCAAATACCTGGAAGGCAAAATAGGCCAATGTAGCCAATGAACCAACTGCAGCCACTACATAGGTCCTTGCTGCCCATTTAAGCGCATCTTCCGCTCCGGCAAGCTCTTCGCGAGAGACCATATTTTTACGCTGTAGCCACGCCAAGGCCCGATTACTCGCATCGTATTCTACAGGAAGTGTAATAAAACTAAAAAGAGTGCCTAAGCCAAAAAGACCCACGCCTATTGCTGCAATAGTAAAGCCGTAAGGTACGAGTTGCATGAGTACTAAACCCCCAATTATCACTAGCATAGAGAGGTTAGAAGCAACACTGACCATTGGCACCAAAGTAGAACGTATCTGGAGCCATTCATAACCCTGCGCATGCTGAATGGCATGGCCACATTCATGAGCTGCTACAGCAGCTGCGGCCGCATTGCGTTCGTGATAGACAGACTCACTGAGGTTAACAGTCTTTTTTTGGGGATTATAATGGTCTGTGAGTGCTCCGCGAACAGAAACTACCTCAACATCACGAATGCCATGGTCACTCAACATTTGTTCTGCTATTTCTTTTCCTGACATTCCGTTTCTGAGTTGCTTCTGAGAATAAAATTTAAATTTTCGTTTTAGCGTATTGCTTACCCACATACTTGCGAGTGAAATCAGTAATATAAGGATGTAATAAGTACCCATCTTTATCAATTTTATTGGTTAAACTTGAGGTCTGTTGATTTGTAAAATTAATATACAATATTGATTATTTTATTTGGTACGATAATCCATTTTTTTGGTGTTTTACCTGCCAAATAATCCGCTGTTCTTAAATCATTTAATACTGCTTCTTGAATGGCAGACTGATCTAAATCAAGTGCTAACTCCAAAGTAAAGCGCATCTTTCCATTAAATGATACGGGATAGTTTTTTGTATTCTCCAATAAATAAGAGGCCTCAGCCAAAGGAAATTCTTCAAAATCCAGTAGCGTCGTATTTCCTAAATGCTCCCATAACTCCGAGGCGATATGCGGGGCAAATGGGGAAAGAAGGATGGTTAACGGAGAGAGTATTGAACTTTTATGACATTTTAAAGCTGTCAGTTCATTGACACCTATCATCAAAGCACTAATACAAGTATTAAATGAAAAGTTTTCAATATCCTCTCTGAGTTTTTTTATTGTTTCATGTAATACTTTGAGCTCTTTTTTTGTGGGTTCACTGTCTTGAACAATCCATTGATCCTCCTCATAAAAAAGGCGCCAATATTTTTTTAAAAAGTTATGGACTCCTGATATTCCTGCCGTATTCCATGGTTTGGCCTGCTCTATAGGTCCCAAAAACATTTCATACATTCTAAGGGTATCCGCTCCATATTGTGCGCAAATTTCATCAGGGTTTACCACATTGTATTTGGATTTAGACATTTTTTCAACCTCTCGAGCTACTTTGAAAGTACCTTGATGCCTTTCAAAAATGGCCTCTTTAAACTGGGGCTGCCATTGTTTTACTTTTTCGATATCTAATTCATCGGCACTATTAACCAAATTAACATCTACACGAATGGGCTCTACCTTTTCTGTAGAGTCTACTAAATTAGAAGACAGATAGGTTTGGGTGCCGGCTTTGCGATAAATAAAAGCAGATGTTCCTAGAATCATCCCTTGATTGATTAATTTTTTGGCGTATTCATGAACAGGGACAAGACCTAAATCATAAAGGAATTTTTGCCAAAAACGGGAGTATAACAAATGTCCAGTGGCATGCTCACTACCCCCGAGGTAAAGATCTACTTCCTTCCAATAATTCAAAGCATCCTCCCCGGCAAAGGCAGTGTCATTTGCCGCATCCATATAGCGATTAAAATACCATGAACTTCCTGCCCATCCAGGCATGGTATTTAATTCTAATGGGAAAACATCTTTATGATCGATGTATTTATTTGCAACTACTTTTTCTTTTTGGGTATCCCAAGCCCATTGATCAGCATTTCCTAGGGGAGGTGCTCCTTCTTGAGTGGGTAAATAATTTTCAACTTTAGGTAATGTCAGTGGTAGCTGCTCAACAGGGATTGCTTGTGGCTGTTGATTTTTATAATAAATCGGAATGGGCTCACCCCAGTAACGCTGTCTACTAAAAATTGCATCCCGAAGTCTGTAATTAATAGTGCCTTCCCCACATTTTTGCTTTTCAAGCTCTTGAATAACGACTTTCATGGCTTCTTTGTGTGTAAGGCCAGAAAGAAAATCAGACTGATCAATAACAGCCGTCCCTTTGTCTGTAAAGGCTTCTTCGTCTAGAGAAACCCCCTTAAAAATATTCTTTATGGGAATTTGGAATTTTTTTGCGAAGTCATAATCGCGTTGGTCACCACACGGTACAGCCATTACAGCACCTGTACCATAATCTGCAAGTACATAATCCCCAATCCAAATGGGTATTCTTTCTTTTGTAAAAGGATGGATAACATAGGCCCCTGTAAAAACCCCAGTACAATTTTTGACGTCTGCCATTCGCTCTCTCTGAGTGCGCTTTTGCGTCTCTTCTATATAGGCTGTTACTGCCCCTTTATAATCAGGATGCGTTAATTCTTGAACCAGATCTAATTCAGGAGCTAATGTAATAAAAGTAACGCCAAATATTGTATCAGGTCGTGTCGTGAAAACTTCGATTTTTTTATCGTGACCCTCAATTTGAAAAAAAACTTTTGCCCCTCTAGACTTACCAATCCAATTACGTTGCATTTCTTTGAGTGAGTCTGGCCAATCAATCTCCTCTAAACCTTGGAGTAAACGTTCCGCATAGGCCCCTATCCGCATACTCCATTGCTTCATTTTTTTCTTGGTAACCGGAAATCCTCCTCGCTCTGAAACTCCATTTATGATTTCATCATTGGCCAAAACAGTCCCCAAATCGGCGCACCAGTTCACCTCCGTTTCAGAGAGGTAAGTCAACCGGTATTTTATTAAAAGGGCTTCTTTTTTGGTTGTATCAAAAGAATGCCACTGCTCCGCCGTAAAAGAAGGAGTGTCCGAATCACAAACTGCATTAATAGTAAGGTTGCCCTCCTTTTCAAAATACTTTATAAGCTCTGCTATGGATTTGGCCTGATCTGCCTCTTTACAGTAGTAGTGATCGAATAAAAGAAGGAAGATCCACTGCGTCCATTTATAAAATTCTGGAGCTGACGTTCTTACTTCTCGACTCCAATCAAATGAAAAACCCATCCGATCCAATTGCTCGCGATAGCGTTTAATATTTTCCTCAGTGGTTTTTGCTGGATGCTGACCGGTTTGAATGGCATACTGCTCTGCCGGCAATCCAAAAGAGTCATAGCCTTGAGGATGAAGTACATTAAAACCTCTATGCCTCTGATAACGAGCAAAGATGTCACTCGCTATATAACCCAAAGGATGACCTACATGCAGACCTGCTCCTGAAGGATAGGGAAACATATCCAGGACATAAAATTTGGGTTTTTTTGAGTGGTTATCAGCTTTAAAAGTCTGATTTTTTGCCCAATAGGCCTGCCATTTTTTTTCAATATTCTTGAAGTCGTATCCCACGTATTTATTTTGAAGGGTCTAGAAAGGCACAAAAATACGCTTATTGATTGAATGTCAAAAAGGAAAAGAAGAAATTGCCCGTTGTGTTCTTCTAATTCTTTGTTATTTTTACACAAATATTCACTGTGGCCAAAAGTTTTCAAGAACAATTTCAGAAAAGACGTGTACTCACAGGCTATTTATCCGTAGTCATAAGTATAAGTTTGGTCTTATTTTTTGTAGGTATTTTGGGACTCTTTCTTCTCAATACCCAAAATATTGCCTCTTATTTTAAAGAACAGATTGTGATGACTGTCTATTTAAAAGACAATGCCAAGGATATTGAAATTACCCAGCTGCAGAAAAAAGTACAACTCAATCCGGCTACAAAAAAAATAAATTATATACCGAAAGAAGAAGCCGCCGCTCAATATGCTAGAGATATCGGGGAAGATTTTTTAGAGTTTTTAGGATACAACCCCCTGCTCAATTCGATTGATATTTATTTTAATGCGGCCTATGTCAATACGGTGAGTCTTACTGAAACAAAAGCCGAATTAGAAACCGCTGATTTTGTAGACGAAGTAGTATTTGACCAGCCCTTAGTAACCTTACTCGATGAAAATATTCTTCGTATTTCTTATGTATTGGGTATTACTACGCTTTTCTTTATTGCGATCGCCTTACTCCTTATCAATAGCTCTATTCGACTTTCCATCTATTCGAAACGTTTTATTATCAAGACCATGCAATTGGTAGGGGCTACTAAATCCTTTATTCGAAAACCCTTTATCTTGACCCATTTAAGGCTCGGGGTGCTCAGCTCATTTTTAGCGCTCTTAGGTTTGGGATTTGTTTTTTTAGAGCTTAATAGACGCTTTCCTGAACTCAAAATGCTTGACAATCCCATGGGGTTGATTGTGGTTTTTGTAGGTGTCTTAACTTTAGGCATCGGTATTACAGGAGTAAGTACATTTTTTGCCACACAGCGTTATCTCAATTTAAAATCGGATGCCATTTATTAAAAAGCAATGAAACAAAACAACAGCCCAAAAAAATTACTATTTCAAAAGAGAAATTACCGTTTTCTTTTTTTAGCCCTTTTTGTAATTGCCCTTGGCTTTATTTTAATGTCTGGTGGCGGGAGCGATGATCCAAACTTTTTTAATGAGGCTATTTTTAATTTCAGACGTATTCGTTTGGCTCCGACTTTGGTGCTCTTAGGTTTTGGAATCGCCATGTATTCCATTCTAACCCAAGAAGCAAATCAAAAATGAATACAATTGAAGCGCTAATTTTAGGCATCATTCAAGGGATTACTGAGTTTTTACCCATTTCTTCTAGTGGGCATCTTGAACTTGGAAAAGCACTTTTTGGACTCCAAACGCAGGGGGAAGAAAGTTTATTTTTAACACTTGCACTCCATGTGGGTACAGCGCTGAGTACACTTTATGTTTTTCGTACCGATATTACGAATTTATTCAAAGGCATTTTTTCGCTTCAAAAGAACCAAGAACAGCTTTTTGCAGCACAGCTATTAGTCTCAATGATACCTGCTGTTTTGGTGGGTTTATTTTTAGAACCACAAATTGCCGTTCTCTTTGACCAAAATCTTGTATTAGTGGGCGCTATGCTTTTAATTACAGCTGTACTGCTTTTTGTGGCAGAAAAAGTTCCTGTAGGGACTGGAAGTATTTCATTCCCAAAAGCAATCCTAATCGGACTCATTCAAGCCATCGCTATCCTTCCTGGAATTTCGCGTAGTGGTTCCACTATAGCGGGAGGTCTCCTATTGGGAATAGACCGAAAAAGAGCCGCTCGGTTTTCTTTTTTGATGGTGCTACCGCTTATTTTTGGAAGTATGGCAAAATCTATTCTCGACCATGGAGGCACCCCACAGCAATTGGATCTCATTCCACTTATTATGGGTTTTATTGCTTCCTTTTTTACTGGGATTTTAGCATGTAAATGGATGCTCGCCTTGGTGCAGAAAAGCCAATTAGTTTACTTTAGCCTCTATTGCTTTATTGTAGGTGGAATCAGTTTAGTCTATGGATTTCTTTAATCAAATATTTGATCCAGAATCACTTGTAGAGGGTCAAGTTTTTTTAATCCACAAGCCGCTCGGTTGGACTTCCTTTCAGGTAGTCAATAAGATTCGATTTTTTTTAAAAAAACAAACAGGATTAAAAAAACTTAAAGTTGGCCATGCTGGAACATTAGACCCACTCGCTACAGGACTTCTTCTTCTATGTACAGGAAAAATGACCAAGTCTATTTCACTACTTCAAGCAGAAGAAAAAGAATATACGGGAAGCTTTTATTTGGGTGCTACTACTCCTTCCTATGACCTTGAAACCGCACCAGACAAGCATTTTTCAATTACCCACCTTTCGGCACAACAAATCCTAGAAATGACCGCCCAATTTAAGGGGGAAATTGAGCAGTTTCCTCCCCTCTATTCCGCTTTAAAAAAAGAGGGAAAAAGGCTCTATGAATACGCAAGACAAGGTCTTTCTCCAGAGCGTAAAGCGCGTAAAGTACATATCAGCGAATTTGAAATTCAACATATTGACTTACCCAAAGTCACCTTTTTAGTGCGCTGCAGTAAAGGAACCTATATCCGAAGTCTTGCAGATGACTTTGGCAAGGCCTTACATACAGGTGCTCACCTCACTTCTCTTTGTAGAACAAAAATTGGTAAATTTGCACTTGAAGATGCCTATACAATGGAGAGTGTTTATGATGAAAACTCACCAAAAAATATTAGCTTGAAAAAGAATTAAAATAAAATGATTGACAATCCCAGTCTTATAGAGCAGCAGCTTAAAAAAAACGGTTATCTAAAAACACCTTTAGAAAAAGGAATCCACTTGCCAAGTGCTATTCAAGCATTAAAAAAAGAAAAAAATGCAGTTTTATTAGCCCATTATTATCAAGAGCCTGAAATTCAAGAATTGGCAGATTTTCTTGGGGACAGTCTCTACTTGGCAAAAAAAGCAGCTGAAGTAGAAGCTGATATCATTGTTTTTGCTGGTGTCCACTTTATGGCAGAAACAGCAAAAATTATCAATCCAACAAAAAAAGTACTCTTACCAGATTTAAAAGCCGGATGTTCTTTGGCCGATTCCTGCCCTCCTGGTGATTTTTCAGAATTTAAAAAATTACACCCCGAGGCTGTGGTAGTTACCTATATCAACTGTTCTGCGGAAATTAAAGCCCTTAGTGATATTGTTTGCACTTCAAGTAATGCTGTTCAAGTAATCGAAAGTATTCCAAAGGATAGAGAAATTATTTTTGCCCCTGATAAAAATTTAGGAAAGTACCTCATCAAAGAAACAGGAAGACCCATGATTTTATGGGAGGGTGCTTGTATAGTGCATGAGGCCTTTTCTTTTGACAAAATCATCGCACTAGCAAAAGCGCATCCTGAAGCTCAATTTATTGCCCATCCAGAAAGCGAATCTCCCGTTTTAGAAATCGCTCAGTATATAGGAAGTACCGCTGGTTTACTTCGTTATGTACAAGAAGACAGTAGTCAAACGTATATAGTAGCTACTGAAGCAGGTATTTTACACGAAATGCAAAAAAAATGTCCCGATAAGAAATTTATACCCGCACCTGTAGAAGATGATACTTGCGCTTGTAGTGAATGTGCTTTTATGAAACTCAATACCCTTGAGAAATTATATAACTGCATGGTTCACGAGCTTCCTGAAATACACCTAAATAAAACATTAATCGAAAAAGCGCGTAAGCCTATTGAGCGTATGCTAAATTTAGGGACCACATGACGGTAGATGTTTTGGTTATTGGCACTGGAATCTCTGGATTGACTTATGCCATACATCTTGGGGAAAAAAATCCTAAACTCTCGGTCTTATTAATTTCAAAAAGTGACCTCAATGAGAGTAATACCCGCTATGCTCAGGGGGGAATTGCTGTGGTTTCTAACTTTAACAATGATTCCTTTGAAAAGCATATTGCTGACACCCTTAAAGCAGGAGCGGGCAGCTGCAATCCAGAGGTTGTAAAATTTGTAATTGAAGAAGGTCATGATCGGGTTCAAGAGCTAATGAAATGGGGGGCACAATTCGATAAAACAAAAGAAAAATTAGACTTAGCACAAGAAGCAGGGCACTCTGAAAAAAGAATTGTTCATTATCAAGATCAAACTGGACAACACATTCAGGAAGCATTAATTGCTAAAATCAAAACATTTCCAAATATTCAACTTCTCGAGCGTCATACCTTGGTGGATCTAATTACAGATCATCACGTAAAAGAAAAATTTAATCGCTGTTATGGCGCTTATGTGATTTCGCAAGAAGAAGAAAAAATCATAACTATCACTTCAAAAATTACGGTTTTATCTACGGGAGGTGCAGGAAGTTTATATGCGCACTCCACCAATCCTTCTATTGCTACTGGTGACGGATTAGGGGCGGCTTATAGAGCAAAAGTTATGATGGAAGGCTTGCCTTTTGTGCAATTTCACCCGACAGCCCTACACCCAAAAGTCAATGGAAATACATTTTTAATTACTGAAGCTGTTAGAGGGGCCAGAGCCAAACTATTAAATTCGAAGGGGGAACGTTTTATGTTAAACCATGATCCCAGAGCAGAATTGGCTCCAAGAGATATAGTGGCTCGAGGGATACAAGCAGAAATCGAAAAACAAGAAGAATCTTATGTGTGGCTTGATGGGGCTGAAATTGAACTCAAACAATGGAAAACACACTTCCCCACAATTTTTACTACTTGTGAGAAACTAGGAATTCACTTACCTGAAAATCCGATTCCCGTTGTGCCAGCGGCGCATTATTTCTGTGGAGGGATTAAGGTAGACAGCAATAGTGAGTCTAAACTTAAAGGGCTTTACGCTATTGGAGAATGCAGTGCTACTGGTCTTCATGGAGCCAATAGACTTGCTTCAAATTCACTACTTGAATCTTTGGTTTTTGCACAACGTGCCGCCTCTCATACACTAGAATCGCTGAATGAAAATCTACCCGATCAGGCTTTTTATAATACAATCCCTGAATGGAAAGGTGATGCCTACTCCAACAGTACTGAAATCAAAGACCTTAAAAATTATAGAAGTGAATTACAGCAAATCATGACACAATATGTGGGTATCTTTAAAACCATAAAAGGACTTGAAATAGCCGAAAAAAGAATTGATCAACTGTATCGTATCCTTACAAAAATTTACAATTCCAATAAGCTCACCAATGGCTTATGTGAGCTAAGAAATATGGTAAGTATCGCCTATTTAATCACCAAACAATCACAAGAAAGGACTCAAAACCAAGGTGTTTTTTATAACCATGATTATGTCAAGTGAATTCTATACACAATACCGCTCAGAGTTTGAGGTCTTTATTAAAGCTGCTTTAAAAGAAGATATTGGGAGTGGAGACCACAGCAGCAGGTCATGTATTGATCCTATGCGTGAAAACACGGCTGTATTATGGGCCAAAGAGGAGGGAATTATTGCAGGACTAGAACTCGCCGCTCACATATTTCATTACTATGACCCTAAATTACAATTTGATCCTTTAACTGAAGAAGGGGCTGAAATTGAAAAAGGAGTAAAAGTTTTCAGTATTAGTGGTTCAGTGGAGTCCATACTCGCTACAGAGCGATTGGTCTTAAATACACTACAAAGAATGAGTGGGATTGCTACCTACACCCATCAGCTGAGTAAAAAAATTAGCCATACAACGTGTAAGTTACTTGATACACGCAAGACGACTCCTAATTTTCGATACCCTGAAAAATGGGCGGTTCGCATAGGCGGGGGAATCAATCATCGTATGGGGCTTTTTGATGCGCTGATGATTAAAGACAATCATATTGATTTTTGTGGTGGCATGACAAAAACCTTGCAACAAACAGAAGCCTATTTACACCGACTGGGTAAATCACTGGAAGTAGTGGTTGAGTGTAGAAATCAACAAGAAATTGAAGAAGCGCTTCCTTTTTCTTTTGTCAATCGAATATTGCTTGACAATCACAGTATAGCCGAACTCATCGACGCACTTAACTTAATCGAAGGCAAAAAACCTACAGAGGCTTCAGGTAATATTACTGAAAAGAACCTGGTAGCAATAGCCGAAACAGGGGTTGATTATATCTCTATGGGTGCTTTGACCTATGCAGCAAAAAGTATTGACTTAAGTTTAAAAGCTGTATAAGGCTTCACTCAAGTGTCCATCTACAATATTGTTATTGCTCAGGTCTTATAAATTCTTGTTTAATTTTTATATTTGTTGATACTTTTCTCAGAATGAAATATCAAAGGATTTTATTGAAATTGAGTGGAGAAGCACTCATGGGCAACCAAACCCACGGCATTGATCCCGTAATAATAGACAACTACGCCAAAGAAATAAAAAAAGTCTTTGATCAGGGAATTGAAATCGCAATTGTCATTGGGGGAGGAAATATTTTCAGGGGAATCTCTGGGGCCAGTAAAGGCATGGACCGTGTACAAGCAGACTATATGGGGATGTTAGCTACAGTAATCAACGGCCTGGCTTTACAAGGCGCATTAGAAAATAATAATGTCCCTACACGCCTTCAAACAGCCATAAAAATTGAAGCGATTGCAGAACCTTTCATCAAAAGAAAAGCCACACGTCATCTTGAAAAAGGACGGGTTGTTATTTTTGGATCAGGAACAGGAAACCCCTATTTCACCACAGACTCTGCAGCTGTACTTAGAGCTATAGAAATCAATGCTGATGTAATTCTCAAAGGTACTCGAGTCGATGGTATTTATACTGAAGACCCCGAAATAAACAAAGAAGCCACGAAGTTTGATTCACTGTCCTTTGATGAAGTATTGAAAAAAGGGCTTAAAATAATGGATACTACTGCATTTACTTTAAGTCAAGAAAATAAACTTCCCATTATCGTCTTTGATATGAATAGACCCAATAATTTATATAAGGTATTGGAAGGTAAAAAAATAGGAACAAGAGTTGATCTTTAAAACACCACCCCTATGGAGGAAATGAATTTTATTTTAGAAGCGGCAAAAGAAGGTATGACCCAAGCCATTGCTCATTTAGAAAAAGAAATGCTCAATATCAGAGCCGGTAAAGCGAACCCTATTATGCTCTCAACAGTGAAAATAGATTATTACGGCACCCCTACACCGCTGGCTCAAGTGGCTAATATCAATACCCCGGATGCGCGTACACTTACCGTACAACCTTGGGAAAAAAATCTAGTTCCAGATATCGAAAAAGCGATTTTAATTGCCAATTTAGGTTTTAACCCCATGAATAATGGCGAAGCGGTAATTATCAATATTCCCCCTTTAACTGAGGAGCGCCGCAGAGACTTGGCTAAACTCGCCAAAGCAGAGTCGGAAAATGCTAAAATTGTAATTCGTTCTGCTCGAAAAGAGGCTAATGATGAAATAAAAAAATCTGAGGCTTCTGAGGATATCCAAAAAAATTATGAGATTGATGTACAAGAATTGACAGACCAATACATCAAAAAAGTGGACGAAATCTTTAGCCTTAAAGAAAAAGAAATACTAACTGTATAAATAAACGATTGCTTGAAGAGCTGCTAAGGCTTCATGAGAAAGAAAAATAAATCATCTACTTGGGGGCTCGTGGCGCGCCTTATTTTACGCAACAGGCTAGTGCTCATGGCTGCTATTGTGGCGCTGACTTTTTTTTGGGCAACCCAGTGGAAGTATATGAAGTTTACTTTTACTGAAGCCAATTTACTTCCCGACAATCATCCTGAAAATATTCTATATAAAAAATTTACCGACACCTTCGGTGAAGAGGGAAATGTTATTGTAATTGCATTTCAAGACTCTTTATTTTTTACTCCAGAAAAAAGAGAAGCATGGCGTACACTCAATAAAAAACTTGAAGCTTTTTCAGAAATTAATTTAGTCCTTTCTACTGATAACCTCCAAGAGCTCGTTAAAGATCAAAAAAATCAAAAATTTTTACTTCAAGAAGTGCCCCTTGCAGGAGCCAGTGATGCGCAAGCCCTTCAAAAATTTAGAGCAAAATTATTTCTAGAACTTCCTTTTTATGAAAATTTACTCTTTGAGGCAAAGAGTAATACTGTGCGTTCCGTTATCTATATGGATCCTGAAATTGTCAATACCGCTTTGAGAAAAGACTTTATTATTGATGCCTTTATTCCATTCATTAAGTCATTTGAAACAACACATAAAGCGGATATTCGTGTCTCTGGAATGCCTTATATTCGCACACTTAATGCACAAAATATTGTAGATGAAATTGGACTATTTGTCCTTGGTGCTACTTTAGTTACTACTCTAATTTTCTTTTTATTCTTTCGCTCTTTTAGAGCCACATTTATCTCCCTCATTGTTGTTGCGGTAGGGGTGATGTGGGCGTTTGGAATTCTGGGTTGGCTCGAATATGAAATTACTGTACTAACTGCCTTAATCCCTCCGTTAATTATTGTTATCGGGGTACCTAATTGTATTTTCCTCATCAATAAGTATCAACAGGAAATTGCCAAACATAAAAATCAAGCCAAATCATTACAACGGGTCATCGTAAGGGTGGGGAACGCCACCTTAATGACAAATCTTACAACAGCTTCGGGCTTCGCCACTTTTATCTTGACAAATAGTAAAATTTTAAAAGAATTTGGGGTGGTGGCATCGATTAATATTATTGCCATTTTTATTTTATCTCTGCTCATCATTCCCATTACTTATAGCTTGATGTCTATTCCTAAAAAGAAGCATCTCAAACATTTAAAAAATAAATCTATTGAGCTGTTTGTCAATTGGATGGAAGATAAAGTAAAAAAGAAAAGGGTAAATGTCTTTATTGTATCACTATTGGGATTGATAATTGGGATAACTGGAATTTATCAGATTAAAATTTCAGGAAGCTTAATTGAAGACATGCCCAAATCCAAAGAATTTTTCCAGGACATTCAATTTTTTGATCAGGTCTTTAATGGAGTAGTCCCCGTAGAAATTTGGATAGACAGTAAGCGAGAAAATGGAATTGTGAAACCGGCTACACTCCAACGTATGAATCGACTTCATGAGGTTATTGAAGAAATTCCAGAACTTGCCCCTGCCTTGTCTGTTGTGAATGCCGTAAAATTTGCCAAACAAGCCTATTATAATGGGAATCCAAATTATTACTCTTTACCAACATCACAGGAAAACACTTTTATTTACCCCTATCTTGCTGGTGCTGGAGGAAATAATGCGCTCATGAGTGGATATGTTGACCCTACAGGGCAATATGGAAGAATTACCACTTATATGAAAGATATTAATACTGAGCGCATGGAAGAAATCGAAGCAGACTTGAGAGAGGCTCTATTTAAAATTTTCCCTGCTAAACGTTACGGTGCAGAAATGACAGGAAAAGCACTCCTCTTTTTAAAAGGAACGAAGTACTTGATTAATAATCTCATTTTATCACTCAGTCTTGCCATTTTATTAATTGCCCTCTTTATGGCTTTTCTCTTTCGATCATTCAAAATGATTATTATCTCTCTAATTCCAAATTTACTTCCGCTTATTATTACAGCAGGCGTCATGGGATTTACTGGCATCCCTTTAAAACCCTCAACTATACTTGTTTTTAGTATTGCCTTTGGTATCTCGGTAGATGATACGATTCATTTCCTAGCCAAATACCGTCAAGAATTGATTGCCAATGGCTGGGAAATTAATAAAGCCGTATTTGCAGCATTGAGAGAAACAGGAATTAGTATGTTTTACACCTCTATTGTACTTTTCTTCGGATTTTCTGTTTTCTTATCCTCTAATTTTGGTGGAACGCAAGCCTTGGGCGGTCTCGTTGCAGTAACTTTAATGATGGCAATGTTGGCAAATTTAATCTTACTCCCTTCACTGCTTATTTCATTACAGGACACCATAAGTAATGAAAAAGTAATCAAAAAACCGAAAATCGAGATTTTAGACTCCTAAGTAAGAGGAGCAGCAACTTCAGTTTTTATGAAATAACGCTATCTTTGCAGCATTTAAAAATAGGAACGATCGCTTGAAATTTAAAGTCATTTTTGATCTATAACAGCCCCTAATATTCATCAATAATGAATCTTAAATCATAACTAATGAAAGGACAGAAAATTAAAGCCGTACTAGAAGCAACTGAAACGGGAAAAGAAATTAGTGTACAGGGTTGGGTGAGGACCTTTCGTGCGAATCGGTTTATTGCACTTAATGATGGCTCCACACTCGACAATCTTCAATGTGTAGTTGATTTTGAAGCAATTGAAGAATCACTTCTTAAACAAGTAACTACAGGGGCGGCCCTCCAACTGAAGGGTATTTTAATAGAAAGTCAAGGAAGTGGACAAAAAGTCGAACTACAAGTAAAAGATATTGAGCTGTTAGGACCCTCTGATCCTGAAAAATACCCCATCCAACCTAAAAAACATAGTCTTGAATTTCTCAGAGAGAAAGCACATTTAAGGGTACGCACTGCTACTTTTTCAGCGGTGATGCGGGTACGATCAGCATTGGCTCAAGCCGTTCATCAATTTTTTCAAGAAGAAGGCTTTTTTTATGTCAATACGCCCATTATTACTGGAAGTGACGCAGAAGGAGCGGGTGAAATGTTTCGGGTTTCTACATTAGACGCTAAAAATCCACCCCTTGATGATACAGGACATCCTGACTTCAAACAAGATTTTTTTGGCAAAGAGACCAATTTAACCGTATCAGGTCAACTAGAAGCAGAAGCGTATGCACTTGCCCTGGGCGATGTCTATACCTTCGGGCCCACGTTTAGAGCGGAAAATTCAAATACAACAAGACACCTTGCCGAATTTTGGATGATAGAACCTGAAATGGCCTTTTATGATTTAAATGACAATATGAATCTGGCTGAAAAATTTATTACCAAGGTGCTCAAAATCATTTTAAAAAATTGCGAAACGGATTTAAAATTTTTGGACGAACGCTACACCAAAGAAGAGCAAAGTAAACCCCAACAACAAAGAAGTTCAATGGGTTTACTTGAAAAAATAGAATTTGTAGTCAATAATGAATTTAAGCGAATCAGTTATACTGAAGCCTTCAATATATTGCGTAATTCTAAACCCAATAAAAAGAAAAAATTTCAATACCCAATTGAAGAATGGGGCGTAGATCTCCAGAGTGAACACGAACGCTATTTAGTAGAAAAACATTTTAATTGTCCTGTCATTCTTTATGATTATCCTGCGAATATAAAAGCCTTTTATATGCGAAGAAATGAAGATGGTAAAACAGTTAGAGCGATGGACATCCTATTTCCAGGAATAGGTGAAATCGTAGGAGGTTCTCAACGTGAGGAAAGATTAGAGGTTTTAAAGGCGCGTATTAAAGAAATGAATATAGAGGAAGAAGAATTGTGGTGGTACCTTGATCTCAGAAGATTTGGCAGTGTGCCTCACAGCGGTTTTGGATTAGGGTTTGAGCGCCTGGTCCAATTTACTACCGGAATGGGAAATATACGTGATGTAATACCCTTCCCTCGGACGCCCCAAAATGCATCGTTTTAATAAGAAAAAAGTAAAATAGCTATCTTTATCCTTTAAGACTGTCTAAGGATTTAACCATGTTAAAACAACAGCTCCAAATAAAGCTTGCTCAAAAGCTCTCCCCGCAGCAAATCAAATTGATGAAGCTGATTCAGCTTTCTACGCTTGATTTGGAACAGAAAATTGAGGCTGAAATAGGAGAAAATCCTGCCCTAGAAAGCGGTACAGCTAAACTTGAAGAAGAAAATCAAGAAAGTGATTTTGAGGAAACAACTTCCATTGAAGCCGATGAAATCGAAATTGATCAATACCTCAGCGACGATGAAATTCCCTCCTACAAACTATATGCCAATAACTATAGCGCAGATGATGAGGATCGGACTGTTCCAGTAAGTGGAGGCATCAGCTTTCATCAAAGTCTTTTAGATCAATTGGGGAATTTGATTTTAAATGAAGACGAAATGTATATTGCTGAGTTTGTGATTGGAAGTATAGATGACAGCGGATATATTAGGAGAACAAATGAAGAACTCACCGATGACTTGGCCTTTACCCAAAATATTTTTACTGATAAAGCCCAGCTCCAAAAAGTAATACGAGCCGTTCAAACACTAGACCCACCAGGAGTAGGCGCCCGTTCCTTAAAAGAGTGCCTGCAGCTTCAATTGGAAAAAAAGAAACAAGACAGACCTGAAGTAGAACATGCTCTCAAAATAATCCGCGATGAATTTGAGCATTTTAGTCACAAACATTACGACAAATTACAAGAACGGGTTGGAATTAGTGAGGATGAACTTAAAAGTGCATTAGCACTCATTGGAAGACTGAATCCCAAACCAGGAGGCGCATTATCCAGTATCATTCAAAATACACATATTGTTCCAGACTTTATCCTTACGATTGAAGAAGGTGAAATTGAAGTAAAACTCAATCGAAGAAATGCTCCGCAGCTTAGAGTATCTGATACTTATAAAGAAATGCTAATCGGCTATCAGGAGAGTGAAAATAAAACAAAAAATCAAGAAGAGGCGGTTCAGTTTATCAAACAAAAACTTGATGCTGCAAAATGGTTTATTGATGCTGTGCAACAAAGACACCAAACCTTGTCATTAACGATAAATGCGATTGTGGCACTTCAAAGAGACTATTTTTTAACAGGAGATGAGCGTAAACTCAAACCCATGATTTTAAAAGATATTGCTGATAAGGTGGGGATGGACATCTCTACAATCTCTAGGGTCGCGAACAGCAAATATATAGACACCCCTTATGGGGTAAAACTGCTGAAAACATTCTTTTCGGAGGGGTTAAAAAATGAAGAGGGTGAAGATGTCTCGTCGATTGAAATAAAGAAAACCCTAAGTGAGCTTATCGCAGAAGAAAATAAAAAGAAGCCACTCACAGATGAGATACTTTCAAAACTAATGAAAGATAAGGGCTATAGAATTGCACGCAGAACAATTGCAAAATACAGAGAACAGCTTGATATTCCTGTAGCACGGCTGAGAAAAGAACTATAAAATATAAAAGATCAATCCTATTTTAATAGGATTCAGATCACGCGCAAAACTTTCATCACTAAGTGCAGTAGGTTCAAAAAAGGGACTTAATTGATAGGCTAGATAAAAATTCCAAGTATTATAGCCAAAACTTAGATGGGCCAGCGTACCCAACTTTTGCAGCTCATTACTGTTTTTTATCTCCATTGACTCCTGTTTTATTTTATTATAGTAATTCCACTGAAGTGATACACCTCCATAAATTCTCCAAAAGGCGAAGTCATCTGGCGTCGCATTGCGCCATCGAAAAGTTAAGGGAAGTTCAAAGGCGTTTTTTGTAAAGTATAAAGGTGAATGAGTGGTTACTGAAACAGCGTATTGCGGCAATACGGTGTTTTCAGAAATACGATCTAAATTGGTAGTATAGCGTTCAAAACTCATACCAAGTCCAATACCACAAGCAAATTTACCTGATCGACTCAATGGTAGATCTCTGATAAAACCCCACTGTAAATGACGCGATAACCCCTGAGGTTGAAATTCGGGTTCAACGCTTTGTAGTAACATAAAAGAGGCTCCAAAATAAAACTGGTCTTCTCTAAAAAAATTCGAATTTAAAGCAGCGTTCTCTTGACTGTATAACCTAAGGAACGAAGTCAAAAGAAAAACAAGCAATAAAATTCGTTGGAAAAACATCTTACATGAAAATAAAAAAAGTGCCTAAAAAAGGCACTTTTAAAATAATTAAATTAAAAACAACTCAATTAATATTTTGGGAATAGTCACCCACACGAGTCGTATAATTTATCTTTAAAGCACTTACCTTACGTAGCTCCTGCTTAATATCTTGAACCAGTCCCATTTTTGTTTCACTATCTACTTTTAAGGCAGTAGTAAGAACATTCTGAAGTTCCTGACGCTTGGCAGCTCTTTCAGCTAGGATAAAAGCACCTACTTCACCCACAGAGGCAAATTTATCATTCAATTGAATTTTTGCACTTTTTCCGTATTTGTCTTCATAACGGCTTGATGGCTTACCTGCATAAATATACATGACTCGGTCTTTCTTATCCAGTTTTTGAATCTGGTCAGCAGCTGGCAATTTATTGGCAACCATTAATGTACTGTCCCTCATTACAGTTGCAACCATAAAAAAGAACAAAAGCATAAAAACGATATCTGGCAAAGAAGCCGTAGAAATAGCAGGTAAATCACCTCCTTTTTTCTTTTTAAATTTTGACATAATTTATTCCTTTAACTTGTTTTATTAGGTTCCGCTTCTGAGAGCTTTTGTGGGTACATTTGTTTAACCACATCTAATTTTGGCTTTAAATCTTCAGCAACTTCTGCCGAAGTTCGCGGATCGTCGTATTTTTTTTCGGCGTCCACAAAATTTAAACCAACACTGGGATATAATCTTAGAAATTCGCGATTTCTTAAGTCATTATAAGCTGCAACTAATTCATTTTGCACAGCGATATAAACTTTATAAGAAGTTTCACGGTCATTTTTCAGTGAGATAATAGCCTTATCGGGATTGTCAGAAGAAGCTTCATCACGTGCTCCTTGACAATAATCACAGGCTTCCTCACCGACTCCACCTCCATTATCGAGAAAATCAATAGCGAGTTGTCTCAACTCGGCTACATCAGTCAATTTCTCTTCTACTAGCAGTTGATTATTCTTATTAACTACAACAGTAAAAATATTCTTCTCTCTAATAATAGGAGGATCCACTTGGTCTTCCATAGGCGGAAGCTTACGGTTTAATCCACTGTCTGTTTCGATAGTAGTGGTGACCAAGAAGAAAATCAATAAGAGGAATGCGATATCCGCCATGGATCCTGCATTAACCTCTGGTGCTGCTCTTTTAGCCATAACGTTATCGGTTAAGTATTTTTTTAGCTCCTGATACAACCATTGAAAGAATGGCAAGAATGGCTAGGATATAAAACATACGAATGCCTGTACCTACCCATCGTGAACCAGCAGCAGACAAAATTTCTCCATCTTTAAGTGGTGTTTCGACTCCTTCAGAAGCAGCAAATGCAATCCCTAATACGACAGCAAAGCAACCGATAAAAAGAAGTGATTTTTTTAATTTTTGACTGCTTGAGGCAAGATTAAGTAATGAAAATACAAGCGTAACCACCACTGTAATCATTAAAATCGCAATCGATAGAGAAACTAAAGGTGAAACCGCTCCGAAGTCTCCCATACTGGCAGCCATCTTGATTTCTTCGTCTCCAGTTCCTATTATTCTAAATAGAAATACTGCACCTAGCAAACCAAAAAAAGCACTTATAATTTTGACAATTGTTTGAATATTCATGAGAATAGCTGTTAGAGGTTAATTACTTTTTCTGTGCAACTAAAATATCAATCAAAGTAATTGAAGCATCTTCCATGTCATTTACAATACTGTCAATTTTGGCAACAATATAGTTGTAAAATACTTGTAAGATAATCGCCACAATAAGACCAAATACAGTAGTCAAAAGAGCCACTTTAATACCCCCTGCAACAAGTGAAGGCTGCATATCACCCGCAGCTTCAATTTTATCAAAGGCCTGAATCATCCCGATTACCGTTCCCATGAACCCAAGCATGGGCGCCAAGGCGATAAATAAAGAAATCCAGGATACATTTTTTTCTAACTGTCCCATCTGAACACCTCCATAAGCAACAACTGCTTTTTCAGCACTTTCTACTCCTTCATCAACACGGTCTAGACCTTGATAAAAAATAGAAGCAACAGGACCTTTGGTGTTTCTGCAATATTCTTTTGCAGCATCAACACCACCTGAAGAGAGTGCCTCTTCGACACCATCGGTTAACTTTTTGGTATTGGTAGTAGCAAGGTTTAAGAAAATAATACGCTCTATAGCGATGGCGAGTCCTAAAATCAAACAAATAAGTACGATTCCCATAAAACCTGGACCTCCTTCAATAAAACGTTTCTTTAACTCCTGTGTAAAAGAAGCTGATTCTGCAGGCGCAGTTTCGTCTTCCATATCTTGTACACTAGTTGCAGCTACCGTAGTAGTCGGATTAGGTACTGCAGTTGATGCATTGGCTGTTGCCATAAAACCTAATAACGTAAGGGCAATAAATAATTTTTTCATTTTGATTAATGTTTGTTCTTTTTAATTAAATGCGACTAAAGATAAAAAAAAATATGTTCCATATTCATTTTTGCAGAGAGGAAGGGATTCGAACCCTCGATTCCAATGCAATTGGAATACACACTTTCCAGGCGTGCGCCTTCGACCACTCGGCCACCTCTCTAAATGCATACTTCAAATAAAGGGAAAAAATCTCTTTTTAAAAAAATTATTTTAATTTTAATCGTGATTTATTACCGATTAAAAACAGCCTTTGCATTTTGGGTGGTTTGTTGACTTATTTCCGCCACCGACAAACCATAACAAGCTGCGATTTTAGCACAAATTAAGGACAAATAGGCACTTTCATTGCGCTTACCTCTATGCGGTACAGGAGCTAAGTAGGGCGCATCTGTTTCAAGTACAATCTCGGACAAAGGAATTTGAATTATAAATTGGTCAAGTCCTCCGTTTTTAAAAGTGACTACACCCCCTATGCCTAATTTAAAATTCAAATCTATAGCGCGCTTGGCTTCTTCTAGGGTACCTGTAAAACAATGAAAAATCCCAAATAAGTCCTCCCCTTTATGGTTTTCAAGCACTTCAAAAACCTCATCAAAAGCTTCACGACAGTGAATTACGATGGGAAGGCCGTATGATTTTGCCCAGGTAATTTGAAGGCTAAAGGCCTCTTGCTGTTGTTTCAAAAAACTTTTATCCCAATACAAATCAATCCCTATTTCGCCTATGGCTGCAAAGGCCCTTTTTTCTAATAAGCTTCTTACCAAGTCTAACTCCTTTTCGAAATTTGAATCGACGTGAGTAGGGTGCAACCCCATCATCAGGTGCATGGTCTCAGGATACATCTTTTCCAAATCAAACATACGCTGATGGTAAGTGCTGTCAATTGCAGGAATATAAAAATCAGTAATGCCTTGAGAAAGGGCGTTCTCTATGACGCGATCCCTATCGGTGTCAAACGCCTCTGTATACAAATGGGTATGTGTATCAATCAAAGTGTGCTCTTTTGATTACAAAAATAGCCAAACATATTAGGTAGCGCACTATTTGATTTCATTAGTGTATTTTTGAATCCATGGAATACCTCACCCAAGTGGCCTTAAAAGTCACCAAAACGAAGCATCTGTTATGTGCAGCGCGCATCAATGGTAAAAAAGCCATTTTACTTCTTGATACTGGGGCGTCGAATAGTTGTGTCGATTCTGCCTTACAAGAATATTTTTCCCTGAAAACGAAAGGCGATCCCTTTGATGCAGCAGGAGCCAATAGTGGAAAAATGAAGGCGACCCTCACCCATCGAGGGACACTAATTTTAGGAAGGCATCAGGTGGGTAAACACGCTTTTGTTTTATTGGACTTAAGCCATATCAATCAAACACTTGAAAGTCAGGGCGCTAAAAAGATTGACGGCATATTGGGCGCCGATTTTTTTATTCAAACCCAAGCCCTAATAGATTATAAAACGCGAAAGCTCTGTCTATAGTTCCAGCGCTTTTTTAGCATTTCCTTCCATGAGAAGATTCAAAGGATCCTCTAAGGCTTCTTTAACTGCTACTAAAAATCCAACAGATTCTCTCCCGTCAATGATACGATGGTCATAGGAAAGAGCGAGATACATCATCGGACGTACTACAACTTTTCCGTCTACAGCAACGGGTCGTTCGATAATATTGTGCATACCCAGTATACCTGATTGTGGCGGATTAATAATAGGAGTAGAAAGCATAGATCCGAATACACCCCCGTTAGAAATGGTAAAGGTTCCACCAGTCATGTCGTCTACAGTTATTTTTCCATCACGCGCTTTGACAGCCAAACGTCCTATCTCTTGTTCAATCCCAGCAAAACTTAACGCCTCCGCATTGCGCACTACGGGAACCATCAATCCTTTTGGTCCGGAAACGGCTACACTAATATCACAGTAGTCGTAAGAGATTTTATAATCACCGTCCATCATCGAATTAACATCGGGGAAAAGCTTAAGGGCTCGAACTACCGCTTTAGTAAAAAAGCTCATAAAGCCCAACTTTACGCCGTGCTTTTCTAAAAAAACGTCTTTGTGTTTTTTTCTTAAATCAAAAATGGGCGACATATCTGCTTCATTAAAAGTCGTCAGCATGGCCGTTTCATTTTTTGCGGCTACCAGCCTTTCTGCAACTTTTCGCCTAAGCATCGATAGTTTTGTGCGGTTCTGATCCCGCGCTCCCCAATCTGGTGCAGTACCCATTGCAGGTACGGCTTTTATTGCATCCTCTTTTGTAATGCGACCTCCCCTGCCTGTCCCTTGAACGGCAGCTGCTGAGATTCCTTTTTCAGCAATTATTTTGCGTGCGGCGGGTGAGGGCGTCTGACTCGCATAGGAGGAAGTCTCCACTGGAGTGTCTTGGGGCGCTGGAGTGCTTTCCGCAGCGGGCGGAGTTGAAGCTTTTGGTGCGGCTCCTTCAGCGGCTACTCCTTCCGTATCGATATGACACACAACGGCTCCCACAGCTACGGCGTCTCCCTCTTCCGCTTTTAAAGTAATGGTTCCGCTCACCTCTGCTGGCAACTCTAAAGTGGCCTTGTCAGAATCCACCTCGGCGATAGCTTGGTCTTTTTCAACATAATCTCCATCACTTACCAACCATTGTGCGATTTCTACTTCTGTAATTGATTCACCCGGAGAGGGAACTTTCATTTCTAAAATCATGACTTACTTCTTTGTTCTAATAAAATTATCTTTTGAGGAATCGAAAATATAATCGATGACCTCTTGGTGCCTTCTCTGAAAACGAACAGCACTTCCTGCTGCAGGGGCGCCATAATAACGCCGACTTGCAGGTCTAAATTTTTGGGCTGCTTCCCACTGCAGTAATAAATAACTCCAAGCTCCCATATTACGCGGTTCCTCCTGAGCCCATACCCAGTCTTCTGCTTGCGAAAAAGGATTTATCGCTTTTTCAATTTCTGCAATAGGCAATGGGAATAATTGCTCTAATCGAATTAAAGCCACATCCCTCCGACCTCTTTTTTCTCTTTCTTGCTCAAGGTCATAATAAAATTTCCCTGTGCAGAGTACTACTGTTTTTACTTGGTCGGGGGCAACAGTAGTATCGCCAATAACAGGCTGAAAGGCTCCATGGGTTAATTCTTTTTTTGTTGAGACTGCTTTGGGGTGCCGTAGTAAGCTCTTGGGAGTAAAAACAACTAAGGGCTTTCTGTAGTTTGTTTTGACTTGCCTTCTTAATAAATGAAAAATATTGGCCGGAGTGGTACAATTGGCGACAAACATATTGTCTTTGGCACACAGCTGAAGATAGCGTTCCATACGGGCTGAGGAGTGCTCGGCTCCCTGACCCTCATAGCCGTGAGGCAAGAGCAAAACAATGCCGTTTTGCAGCTTCCATTTGTCTTCAGCCGAAGAAAGATATTGGTCCAACATAATCTGTGCGCCATTTGAAAAGTCTCCAAATTGTGCTTCCCACAGCGTTAAGGTATTGGGACTTGCCATCGCATAGCCGTAGTCAAATCCTAATACACCGTATTCGGAGAGTAAGGAATTATAAACGCGAAAATGACCCTGTTTTTCTGGCTTAATGTGATTGAGTAAAACAACTTCTTCCTCTGCATTTTCTGTTTTCATCACCGCATGTCGGTGAGAAAATGTACCTCGCTCTACATCTTGCCCCGAGAGGCGTACATGAAACCCTTCTTGGAGTAAACTTCCGTATGCCAATAATTCTCCCATCGCCCAATCCAAACTGTCTTTTTCGAAATACATCGCCTTACGGTCAGCAACCAATCGTTCTATTTTTCGAAGGAATTTTTTATTCTCTGGAAGTTGAGTAATCGCCTCAGCAACTCGATTTAGTTCCTTATCCGTTACCGAAGTATCTACTGGGAGCAGCATTTCTTTTTCATCTACCCGTTCAAAAGCCTTCCACTCATCTTCCATAAAAGGCGTGATAACTGTCGTTTCTATTTTTCTAGAATCTTCTAAATTGTTTTCTAATATCTCTTTGTATTGCATTTCTAATTCTTTGACGTGGCCTGGTTGTATATGCCCATTTTGAATTAAAATTTCCGCATAGATATCCCTCGGGTTGGGGTGTTTAGCAATGGCTTTATATAATTCTGGTTGTGTAAAGCGCGGTTCGTCTCCTTCATTATGACCGTATTTTCTATAACCCAAAAGATCGATAAAGACATCCTGTCCAAAACGCATCCGGAAGTCCAAAGCAAAAAGTGTAGCGTGTACAACCGCTTCTACATCATCTGAGTTTACATGGAGCACGGGAGAAAGTGTTACTTTGGCTACGTCTGTACAATAGGTGCTCGAACGCGCATCCAAATAGTTTGTTGTAAATCCGATTTGGTTATTTACAACGATATGAACTGTACCTCCCGTACCGTACCCTTTTAATTTGGCCATTTGGACGATTTCATAAGGCAAGCCCTGACCTGCTATCGCCGCATCACCGTGGACAATGATGGGCAGTACTTTATGGGTATCCCCATTAAATTTGTTTTCTAATTTCGCCCGGGTAATCCCCTCTACTACTGCACCTACAGTTTCTAAGTGAGAAGGGTTGGGGGCAATATTCATATTAATTTTTTTACCGCTGTCAGTAATTCGCTGTGAGGTCCATCCTAAATGGTATTTTACATCACCATCAAAAATGACTTCTTCGTAATCTTTCCCATCGAATTCACTAAAAATATCTTTAGTTGATTTTCCAAAGATATTGGTCAATGTATTCAAACGCCCGCGGTGGGCCATACCCATAACAAACTCTTCTACCCCTTGGTTGGCTGCTGCTTCTACTACCGCATCCAGAGCAGGGATAAGAGACTCTCCCCCTTCCAGAGAAAAACGCTTTTGACCCACGTATTTGGTATGCAAAAAGTTTTCAAAACTAACGGCCTCATTAAGTTTTTTGAGAATGTGCTTTTTTTGTTCTACCGAAAATTGGGGGTGGTTGTCATTCTGATTTAATCGTTGCTGTATCCAATTTACCTTTTCCGGATTTCGAATATACATATACTCGATTCCAATTGAATCACAATAAATTCGTTTTAAATGGTGGATAATTGTTTCTAAAGTATTGGGGCCAATACCCATTATTTCTCCCGCATTGAATACGGTTTGTAAATCTGCTTCTGAAAGGCCAAAATTTTCTATATCCAGAGTGGGGCTGTATTTTCTCCTGTCTCTTACTGGATTCGTTTTAGTAAATAAATGCCCGCGGCTTCGGTAGCCGTCTATGAGTTTTACTACTTTAAATTCATTCTGTAAGTGTTCGGGTATCTCTGTCGTTTCAGTAGCCGCGGAGCCGTTCTGCTCTACTCCAAAATCAAAGCCTTGAAAAAAAGCCCTCCAACTGGGCTCTACACTGTCAGGTTGTTGCAAATACTGATCATAAAGTGCTGCGAAATGAGCCGTATGAGCAGCATTTAGAAACGAATAATTATCCATGCTAAAAAGCGCTACTAAAATCCATTAACAAAATTACAATTTTTGACTGAAGTCCTTCTCTATTTCTAAAAAAATAGTCCTTTTCGATATAAAAACTATTTTTGACTTCCCCGCCTCTCTCTCTAAAGGGGTCCCTACAGAATTGAAGTGTGTAAAAGTTTATTCACTCTCTTGATAAAGACAGCAAACATTTTAATACCTTTTCACCCATGTTTGCATTGGTTGACTGTAATAATTTTTACGCTTCTTGTGAACGGGTTTTTCAACCTCAATTAGAGGGTAAACCCGTAGTCATCCTTTCTAATAATGACGGCTGTGTTATTGCACGCAGCAATGAAGCCAAAGCTTTGGGAATCCCTATGGGGGCGCCCGCATTTCAATACCGCTCTTTTTTTAAACAAAAAGGAGTTCAGGTTTTTTCTTCTAACTACCCCCTTTATGGCGATATGAGCAGTCGGGTGATGTCGCTCTTAGGACAGTACAGCCCCAATCTTGAAATTTACAGCATAGACGAAGCGTTTTTGCAATTCAAAGGATTCGACTTGTTCAATCTCGAAGCGGAAGGACGCCGTATGCGAAAACAAGTCCGCCGTTGGACAGGCATCCCCGTCTCTGTAGGCATGGGACCGAGTAAAGCTTTGGCAAAAATTGCCAATAAAATTGCCAAAAAATACGATACAAAAACAGGCGGTGTATATTGTATCGACACCGAAGACAAAAGGGTTAAGGCCCTAAAATGGACGGCTATTGGTGACATCTGGGGCATCGGCAGGCAACACTGCAAACGACTGGAAGCTCTGGGCGTAAAAAATGCTTGGCAGTTTACTTTACTCCCCGATGATTGGGTAAAAAAACACATGAGTATACTGGGACTGCGCCTTAAAAAAGATTTGCAAGGCCTGCCCTCTATTCAGCTTGAAGAAGTGCCCTCCCCAAAAAAAGGCATTGCTACAACACGCAGCTTTGAAGGTACTTTAACCGCTTTCAGCGATCTGGAAGAACGCGTCTCTACCTTTGCCAACAGCTGTGCAGAAAAAATGCGAAAACAAGGAAGCAGCTGTACGGCCCTGCTCGTTTTTCTGCGTAGCGATCCCCATAAAAAAGGAGCCATCCCTTACCGCAACAGCTGTGTGCTGACCCTACCCTACGCCTCCAACTCCAGTATCACACTGAGTAAATATGCAGTATGGGGCCTGCATAAAATTTTTAAAGAAGGCATCCAGTACAAAAAAGCAGGTGTGATGCTTATGGGTTTGACCCCTACCGCCACCCGTCAACTTCCGCTTTTTGGAGGAGAAGAAGTCAAACACTTGGCAGTGATGCA